>Ga0233425_10000351_pt1 | contig 120790 bp, 99 predicted proteins | sample Watercolumn_Towu_2_FD_181712 | JGI IMG/M metagenome (GOLD analysis project Ga0233425, IMG submission 181712) | Freshwater microbial communities from Lake Towuti, South Sulawesi, Indonesia - Watercolumn_Towuti2014_140_MG | ecosystem: Environmental > Aquatic > Freshwater > Lake | place...
ACCAAGAATCTGATCAAATCCTTTGGTTGTAATATGTGTGTAAATCTCAGTTGTTTTGCTGCTTGAATGTCCAAGCAACGATTGAATGTATCGTAAGTCAGTTCCACTTTCTAATAAGTGAGTAGCAAAACTATGACGCAGACTGTGTATTGAAACCTTTTTTTTAATGTTTGCTGAAGTTATGGCTTTTTTTAAAATGCTATATATGCTACTATCCGCATACTGGCCTCCACTTTCACCTTCAAATAGCCATTCCTTTGGTTTGTACTCCTTGAAATACTCCCGTAAAATTAATAAAGTTTTTTGGCTCAACAAGGTGTAACGATCTTTTTTCCCTTTGCTTTGTGAAATCCGTATTTGCATCCGATTGCTGTCTATGTCTTTAACTTTCAGATTGATGAGCTCACTGATGCGAAGACCGCCTGAGTAGATGGTCATTATCAGTGCTTTGTGTTTAATATTTGTAATTGATTTCATTAATGTTGCCACCTCTTCTTCACTCAATACTTCGGGTAAATACTTCTCTTTTCGTGGGCGGTCTATGGTATATACTTTTCGACTGCCTCGCATCACTTTTTCGTAATAAAACTTGATGGCGTTGATGCTTTGATTTTGATAGGAAGTGGATATTTTGCGCACGTTGACCAGGTAGCGGAGAAAATCGACAATCATCTGCTCGGTAATCTCGTCTATGTCGTGGTCCTCATAGTAGTTGATAAACTCTTCGAAAAGGTCGGTATATACAGCCATAGTGTTTTTACTATACCGCAGTTCATTTAGCTTGTCAATATAAGTTTGGGGACAGGTACGGTAGTTTTTGATGTCGAATTTTGATTTGCGTGGTAGCACGTCCGGCTTTTTCTCTTCGTGATAGCTATAGTTTAATGCGTATTGTTGAGCTATATTTTTCACTTCTTCTATAAATTTTTCGGAATATGGCATTTCCCAGCAACGCTTGTCGCCATTCCATTTGCAGAGGGGTAGTCGTTTTAATTGGGTACTTATCGCTTTGTTGAAAGCGAAATAAAGGCATAGCACCTTGTTAGACTGATTGATAACCAATAAATCGGATTTTGTAAACATAGGTGTTGTTTTCTCGGTATCCTGCAACAGATTCGGCTCTGTAACTGCTGATTCTGCCAATACTATGTCCGTTGCTCTTTCGGCAAAATAGGATTTAATCATTTCTAGATTGCGACCAAAATTGGGTATTTTCCAGATATAGGATGCGCTGTCCCATCGAGTAAATTTGAACGACCGCACAAACTGAATGTCCGTATCATTCTTGGGCATTTTGATAAAAATGCTTTTGGCTGTAACTTCGATTACAATATCCGATTTTTTATAAACGGGTTTTGGTGCAATTGTATTCTCAAGAGTTGGGGTTACAACCTTCAGGAGTTCTTTTTCTTTTGTTTCGTACTGCACATCTGGAAATACTGCTTTCAATTGCTCAAAAGCCTCTTTGGTGTAGGGCACGTGCCATGCCCCAAGGGTTTTGCTCCACCGTGCATCGGTTATTTGCTTGAGTTTTGTGGCTGTTTCCTGACTGTATGGAAAGTCAATCCGAATCCGATTTTCTCCACGATGTATTATTTTTGACGCTTTCATGCTGTATAAATGCAGGTATGAATGGTGTGGCAAATTTATAAAACCGAATTGAATTCTGGTTGTAAATTTCAAAAAACGGAGCCTGATTTTTTCTAATATTTTGAAAATAGTAGAATGTAGCAAAAAAAAGCAGTCAAAGCTCTATTGGGTGAAAAAAAAGTGTTATATTTGCAGGCTCAAAAAATAAATAATAACCGTTACACATTTTTAATTTTAGGAGGAAACAAGTAATAGCTAAACAATTAGTAATTAAGCCTAATAAAGGAAGAGTGGTTGAACAACCCAATCGTATCAACGATAAAATTAAGGGGTTAAAAGAAGTTCGTCTTGTTGGAGATAATGTAGAACAAGGAGTATATCCTTTTGATGAAGCATTGCGTATAGCCGATCAGCTAGAGTTGGACTTAGTAGAAATATCTCCCAATGCTGAACCACCTGTTTGCAAAATTGTAGATTATCAAAAATTTCTTTACCAACAAAAGAAAAAAGAAAAGGAACAAAAAGCCAAGTCTTCGAAAGTTATACTTAAGGAAATTCGATTTGGTCCTCAAACAGATGATCATGACTATAACTTTAAACTTAAGCACGCAATCGAATTTCTAAAAGAAGGTTGCAAAGTAAAGGCTTATGTATTTTTCAAAGGTCGTTCCATTCTCTTCAAAGAGCAAGGAGAAGTGTTATTGCTTCGTTTTGCAAATGATTTGGAAGACTTTGCTAAAGTTGACCAGTTACCTCTTTTAGAAGGAAAACGTATGATCATTATGTTTTCGCCAAAGAAAGCAAGCAAATAACAATAAGAACACTATAATTTAAATATTGAAACAATGCCAAAAATGAAAACTAACTCCGGTGCCAAAAAAAGATTCGCTCTTACCGGAACAGGAAAGATCAAAAGAAAACATGCTTTTAAAAGACACATTTTGACAAAAAAAACAACTAAGCAAAAACGTAACTTGACACATGGAGCTCTTGTTCACAAACGTGACGAAGTTAATGTAAAAGAAATGCTTTGCTTGAAATAGTCATTAAATAAGTAGTTAAGGTATTTCGAATCATTGAGTTCGTTACAACAAAGCTACTTTCAACATCTTTTATAAAACAAATTTTCTCTATCAAAAATCAGAATGCTTTTAGCCTCAAGTTCGTAGTGAAATACGACGCTAACATTCACAAATCATTTTATTATGCCAAGATCAGTAAACCACGTTGCTTCACGTAAAAGAAGAAAAAGAATTTTAAGCCTCACTAGAGGTTATTTTGGAGGTCGTCGTAATGTATGGACTGTAGCCAAAAACACATGGGAGAAAGGTTTGCAATATGCTTACCGTGACCGTAAGAACAAAAAACGTAGTTTCCGCGCATTGTGGATTCAACGTATCAATGCTGCCGCTCGTCTAGAAGGTATGTCATACTCTAAATTGATGGGGGCTTTACACAAAGCTGGTATCGAGATGAACCGCAAAGTATTGGCTGATTTAGCGATGAATCATCCAGAAGCGTTTAAAGCCATCGTTGCCAAAGCTAAAAATGCTGCTTAATTCAAAATCAAATTTTTAATGATAATCCCCCGATGGTACACACCAACGGGGGATTGTTTTTTTTGTAGAGACGCGTCGCATGGGGCATTCTTAACTACAAAAGAAAATATGGGAAAAGTTGGATCGCAAAATACCGTCACAAGTGTAAATGAACGCTGATTGGTAACCACATAGTTCACATAGCTATTGTAGTAAAATGCTTCCGATTTATCGGAAGCTTCTATGTGCCCTTCTATTAAATTATTGTATCTATGTGGTTAAATATCAATATTCTAAGCCGTCTTTTGTGCCTTTTGCGGTTTAAACTTGTAGCTCGGTGATTAATGATCACCTACATTTCCCACACCAAGGCGCTAGCACCTAGTACTGCAGCATCGGCTTCTTTGAGGTTGGAGAATAGAACTTTAACTTTCCCTTTCCAGAGATCGAGCATGTTTTTTTCCATATGCTCCACTATGGGCTTTAGAATTAAATCTCCCGCTTTGGATAATCCACCAAAGAGCACAATGGCTTCTGGAGCGCTGAATGTTACAAAATCTGCCAAGCACTCACCAAGAATTTTCCCTGTGAATTCAAATATCTCTTTTGCTACCTCGTCACCACACATGGCAGCATCAAACACATCTTTGGAGGTAATTTTGTCCAATGAAATGTTGTGCAACAAGCTTGGTTTAGTAGTCATCTTCATTATCTCTTGGGCCGAACGAGCTACTCCTGTGGCTGATGCATAAGTTTCTAGGCAACCCTCACGACCACAACCACACATCCTTCCTCCATCACGCACGGCAATAACGTGACCTAATTCACCAGCAAAGCCATCGTGTCCATATACCACCTTACCATCTATCACAATGCCGCTACCCACGCCTGTACCTAGGGTTATCATAATAAAATGCTTCATACCCATAGCCACACCATAGGTCATTTCACCTACCGCAGCAGCATTGGCATCGTTGGTTAGCGCAGTAGGAATACCGAATTTATCTGTCATCAGTTTGGCAAAATGAATCTCACCCTTCCAAGGCAAGTTGGGTGCAAAAAGGATATTGCCCGAATAATAATTGCCATTAGGTGCACCTACACCTATCCCTTTGATGTTTTCTTTGCCCACTGTGTCTATAAGTTTTGATAACTCAGAGTGCAGCTCGTCAATATACAAATTGATATCAGCATGAGTACTGGTTTTGATTGATCCTTTTGAAAGTACCTGACCCTCATTGTCCACAATTCCAAACACGGTGTTGGTGCCACCCATGTCTATTCCAATAGCGTATTGATTTTTCATGTTTTAATTGAATTGAAGTCCCCTACCCCTTAAAAAAGGGAATATTGAGGACTTTCATTGTTATGAACTATTATTATTTGAATCTTCTTCGCTTTACTCCATCAGCTATAAAAAACAAAACATGATAAGTGAATTATCATGTTTCATCGTTTGATTTGAATTTATTACTCAACGGGAATATCTTTATTCACGTTTTTGCAACCTACAATGGAATAAAACAGTAAGTAAGCTAGGCAAAGGAACATCACCCAGTAGCTATTGATGTATCCGAAGTGGTCGGAGAACCAACCCTGAATAAGAGGTACAATACCTCCACCACATACCATCACCATAAAAAATCCAGAACCTGCGGCTGTATATTTTCCTAACCCTTCAACTGCAAGATTAAAAATACCTCCCCACATTATGGAAGTACACAATCCGCATAGTATAATAAACAATACACTATAAGGAACAACTGTCCCAACTACAGGTATAGTAACTACGCTTGATAATGGACATAAAATTGCTGCAAGAATAAAAACCAAGCCTAAGGCAGAAACGAAAGTCATCATCGTTTTGCTTGACACTTTTGACCCTACAGATGCACCAATAAACCTACCTACCAACATCAACAACCAATAGATAGCAACAATACTTCCTGCTGCTGCTGCATCCATACCAAGACCAACATTGGATGATGATTGTGACGCTGTCATAAATAGATTGGCTGTACTAGGAATACCAATTTCCACACCTACATAAATAAATATAGCTATGATTCCCAATATAAAATGGCGAAATGATAATGGTCCGTGCTCATGTTTTACTTTCTTTTCAGTAGCGGCTTCCATGTGAGGCTCAGGTATATTCACAAAGAATAATACTACAAAAGCCAATGCAAAGATTCCCATAGCAAGGAATAGAGCTGGATTGGCTTTTTCGATAGTTCGACCCGCCTCTGCTCCCATCAACCAGCCCACGAGCATTGGAGTGATAGTGGCTCCAATAGAGTTGATGGTACCACCCGATTGAAGCAATCTGTTGCCCGAATTGCCACCACCACCAAGAGTGTTGAGCATCGGATTAACTACAGTATTGAGCATACACATAGAAAATCCAGATATAAAGGCTCCGGCCAAATATACTGTAAAACTACCAACCTGTCCAGAAAGAAATTGTACCGAAACACCAACAAATCCTACTGCTATTGCAGCAAGTGCAGTTTTTTTGTAACCAATTTTCTTAAGCATCATCCCTGCTGGAATCCCCATAAAGGCATAAGCCAAAAAGTTACCTAAAAATCCTAATTGTGATTGAAAATTAGACGCACCAAATTGCTTGGCAACGATTACACCCATTGGGCTCGGTAATCCGGTAACAAAAGCCACCATAAAAAATAAAGCAAACATCATTGCGATAGGCAATGCATAATTCTTCTGTTCGGTTGTGTTAGTCATAATAAATGTTTTGGTTTAAAATTTTTTGTTCAAAGTTAGTTAAATTTTTCCATTTCAATAGAACGAATCCTACATACTTGATTTCAGATAGTTAATCATACGATTGTACATTTGATACAAAGTGGTGATGTCCAATTCATCAAAGGTTTTATCTACTAAAAGCTGAAGATCTACTTGTTTATTTGAAGTTTGAATTCTTTTTAAATATTGCATTGTATGCTGCAGCTGTTCGTTTGTTTCAGCCGTACAATGAATGAACTGTAGTTTACCTTCCACTTTATCTGACTTGAATATTGCAGATGTCATGTCATAAGATTTTTCATTTTCATTTACATTACGCAGGTAGCGTTCAGCAAATATTGAATTGTAAAGTCTCAAATCTGTAATTGGGTTTACCACAACTGCCACTTTAAATGGATGATTAGCAATACTCATGGCATTGAGTGACACAAACCCACCATATTTGAAGCCTATCAAAGCCATTTTATCTTTATCAACAAAAGATTTTGTTTGAACATACTTAGCGGTTTCTATCAAATCTTTTGCTTCAACTATTCCTGGTTGGTTATGTATAGACTTATAAAATTCACTACCTCTTCCAACTGTTCCTCTTGTATCAACACTTACCACTAAAAATCCTTCATTAGCTAGAGCATTTTTCCAGTCATAACTCCAAGTGTCGCGTACATTTTGTAAATGTGGTTGGTTGTCAACTATCAATACAACTGGATATTTTTTTGAAGTATCAAAGTCGATAGGCTTGATAATACTACCATTTAACTTGATATTATCAACCGTCAGAAAACTAAACAACTCAATTTTGGGTAAACTAAGCTCTTTAACTTTTTGAATTAATGAATCATTGGATCTTAGTTCACGGACAAGCGAGCTATTAGAACTTTTTAGATAATATACAGTGGGCTTATCTATGCTATTAAATTGATCTATATAATATGTATAACTTGAATTGAAATAAAGTTGATGCGTTCCTTTGCCGTCAGTCAATCGTGTCTTCTTATTTTTTCTATCAATCATAAATACATCGCGTTGAAGAGGCGAAGTTTCGGTTGATTGATAAAAAATATTTTTCTTAACATCATCATAACCATACACTTGAGTTACGTCCCAATTCCCTTTGGTTATCTGTTTGGTCATCATACCCGTCATATCATATTCGTAGATATGACGATACCCATCTTGATCAGAAAGTGATATAAAGCCTTGATTATCTGGCAAGAAAATAGTAGATGCTACTAAACGATAATCGATAAAGCGTTTGTCCTCCTGCTTTATTATAATATTGCATAGTGTAGAACGAGGATTGGCAATAATAAGGTCTAATACATTTTGGTTTCTGTTCAGTTTATAGATAGCTAGCTGATCAGGTGAATGTGTAAACATGATTCGAGGTATGTAAAAGTCTTTTTCTGTATCTGGAAGTTTCATTACTTTAATCGACTTATAAAACTCGTCGTACACACACACTGTAAGTTTTGAATTATTCTCTCCTGATTTAGTATATTTAATCTTTCTGACAGTTGGATAAAGATTGATTTCAGCTTTCTCTGCATCACTATTGTAAAAAGGATATGAAAACTCGGGTACATTCGTTTCGTTAAATTTCACAAATGCAAGTTGTTTACTATCTGGGCTCCAATTATAATACCTTCTTTGTTTAAACTCTTGTTCTTGAACCCAATCAGGAGTTCCGTTGATTATACTACCTATTTGTCCGTCATTGGTTATCGCTATCTCCGTATGAAAATCCAATTTATATAAATATAAATTATTGTTTCGGCTGAAAGCGATGTATCTACTGTTAGGTGAAAAAAGTGGCTGTTCCTGAGGTCCCCCTTCGGAGAGTGCTTCCAATGTCTCTTGTCTGATATCATAAATGTAATACTGTGCTGTAAATCCATATTTACTCAATGGATTTACATGTGTATAGATCAATATTTTCATTTCATCGGGACTCATTTCAAAGCCATCGAACGACTGGATGGGTGACTTCTTTAATCTATTGATGGAAAATAAAGTATCGACCACTTTGCCTGTTTTGTAGCTATATTTCAATACAGAATTGTTTTTTTGCATTTGTACATAATTTTCGCCATCAGATAATGAATATGGTATGTTATGGGCAGTGGCATTGAGTTTACCATTGAGAATGTCGTATAACGAAGATGCAAAAATGAACGAGGTAGAGAGTGTGAAAAGGCAAAAGAGTAAAATACGTTTCATAATAATTTATAGAAAAAGATGAAATATGTGAGTCAAAATGGTATAAATACAAAAATAAGCTAATTATTTGTCAGCTTAATAATTTGGTCAAAATGTTTTAATTCAATTAACAATTGGCAAAGGCAATTGTACCGAAAAACAAGTTCCAATATTTTTTTTAGTATTGAAACTGATACTTCCACCAGCCACTTCTACAATATTCTTAGATATGGCAAGTCCAAGTCCCATCCCACTCGATTTAGTAGTAAAATTAGGTACAAATATTTTATCGACAATACTTTCGTCAATACCATTTCCATTATCAGTAACTGAGATAATTACACGATCATCCAATTTATTTAACTCAAATTGAATGATACCATTTTTTCCTTGAGGAATGGATTGAATGGCATTTTTGATTAAGTTATTAAAAACTTGTATAAGCTGCTCTGGATCGGCATGAACTATCACTTCGCAATCCGGAATAATATCTTCAAATAGCAATTGATCGTTGCTTAGTGTGAATAGTTGAATTACGGACTTCAGTCGTGCTACAAGATCAAAAGACTCAAATTTAGCCTCTGGCATCTTAGCAAAATTAGAAAATGCACTAGCTATATTTGACAAATTATCAATCTGTTCTATTAAAGTATGTGTTGATTTATTAAAATAATCATCAAACTTCACATGGTCCATATTTTTTGTACGTTGAAGTTGTTGGATGGTGAGTTTCATTGGTGTAAGAGGATTATTTATTTCGTGTGCCACCTGTCTTGCCATAAGCTTCCAGGCCGATTCGCGTTCGGACTGAGCAAGCAATTGAGCACTTTTATCCAATTCGTCAATAGTTTTGTTGTATTGATTCACCAATTGACCAATTTGATCATTTTGAGAATATTCAATTTTTTCATTTCGGCTACCAATTTTCATTTGAGCTAATTTCAATTCGAGCATAGTCAAAGGAGCTGATAGTTGTTTACTAACGATTAATGAAATTATAATTACTAATAAAATAATCAAGATATAAATGTGTACAATTACAGAAATAAACTCTTCAATTTTATTTTTCAATTGGTCATGACTATAAAACTGAGGAATGCAGACATAACCCATTTGTAAAAAATCACCATTGACCAGATCGGTATAACCTGTTAGAAAAGTTAACTTCCCAATATGTTCTTGTTGGTTTAGTTCATCAATGTGAAAGAAAAATGCCTTTGGCGAAATTCTATTACTTAGTAATTGCTTATCAAATAACAGAGGTTGAGAACTAGCAATTAACTTTCCTGAATTATCATAGATCATTATGTCAGTTTCGAAGGTAAAAGATAATTCTTGAATAAAATACATGAGCAACTGAGGATCAATATCTTTCAAATCTTGCTGCCAATAGTATTGTTCCTGAAGAGCTTTTTGAATGTAGTTTTTCTTTAGTTTGAGATTCGCTATTTGTTCAGACTTGAAATTTGAATCGATATAATTAATTGAAGCATAAAAAATGCAAATAAAGCTTACAATTAGCAATACAATAAAAGTAAATTGAAACTTAGAGCTTAGACCAAAATTAAAATTGGACTTAGTGTAAATCTTAATACATCCCCATACCAGCAACCAAGTTAGGGCTATATAAATAAGAAAAAAATAGAAAAAAAGAACCCAATATGCTTTGCTCAGCTCACCATGACTAGGACTTATTACAATAATATTATGTTCCTTGGTGAAAATATAATTCATTCTTTCATGATGAACAACTTTAAAACAGTTAGATTTACTAACAGGAATCCAATCAGCTGTAAGTGGAAACGAATAATTTGTTGTAGCATATACCAATTGTCCATTATCATATTTTGCAATTCCTATTTTCAGCTGTTTTTCTACATCCGCACCATTAGGTATAAGCAAATCCGGGAAACTGTAACTTTTGTTTTGGCTTCGTGGATATAATTCCAAATAGAGTACCCGATCGCCCAAACCAGGAATAGTTACCCCAAACTCTGCTACATATGATAAATTTCGTGCATTTGCATCTATTTGATAAAAAATGGTTCCTTCTATTTTCGTTCCCATTTCTTGAAGGTATGAATTGTACTTTTTCTTAAATTCAGACACTCTAGATGACCTTAAAACTTTTATTTCGTATTTATTAAGAAAACCTAAAAAATACTTTTTTACTAGATAGTTTTCAGCAGCTTTTAATGAGTTCGAATCCTGTACCAGCATCGGTATTTTATGGTCATGTAGCAATTTATCACTGAGTTCAACCAGCAACACTTCAGTCATTTTATCAGTACCTAAATTGCCATTTACAGATATTATATCAGCTAGCACTTTGTACTTCTCAAAGGCTTTATCCGTTGATATATCATACACATGATATATAAAAAACAAAGCAAAAATGAGCATTGCAGTAACAGTTTGCAGACTCATATTCAATCTTTTCAATATATAAAACACCATCACAAAAGATAGCGAAATAACTATCAAAAAATAAGAAAGACTATGACTTATAGTGGGTAAAAAACACGTATATATCAAAAAAAGTAATACAGTATGACCAAGGTCAAACAATACTGCTCTAAACAGCAAACCATTTAAAGCAAACCATTGGTGAGATTTATAAAACATCATCAACAAACCAACACCCCAGCAATATACCACTGCATGCGCCCAAAGTGAAAGTACAGAAAAGTCGTTGTAAGTAAGAATGAATAATTTGATAGTAGAATTAACACACAAACTATGAATAACATAAATCAAAACACCAAAATAAAATACATACAGTAACAACAGCAAATAAGCATCAAATTTTGATTTAATGTTATGGGAATTAATGTTGAAATACAAATAGGCAACTGATGCAATAAAATAAGAGGTAATGACAGTGAGATGTGCCACTGATGCAAAAAATCTGCCCGATGCATATTGAAATGGGGTAAAAATACTATTTTCAAAAAGCAGCTTAGGAATATTTAAATATAACAAAATACCAACTGCAATACCAACTATAAAAACAATCAATATATGAAATTGCAAACTTCGATTCTTCCAATTAATGAGCTTAGGCAATCGAACATAAAGTATAAAAAACAGTATAAAAACAAGTGCATAACTAATAATTCCTACAAGCAATACTTCTCTATTATTTGTATATGATTCCGGAAGTACAAATGAAAACATATAATTGCCCCTGTTACTATAAATCGGAACCTGATCTGTTACACTTCCATTAACTATCCTTATTCGTTTACTTAAGTGGAAGTCCTTTGTAAAAGTATTATCAATCCATTGATTTTGGTAGGAATAGTTATTCTTAATCGGAATTAGTGCTACTACTTTGTATTTTTTAGTAGAAATGCATTTACCTACAGTGTACATATTGGGCAAAGTAATTAAACTCCAATCCTTATCTGGTTTAATTTGATTCAAGGACAGATTGAGATTACTCTCTGACCAATACACCATTTGATTGTACTGATTGTAGATATAATATACTATACCGTTATCTACATTTGAGTTGGATGCAAAATGAATACATGAATGAATATTGTGACGATTCAAATAATAAACCAGTTTATCCAACTGTTTTTCAGCGATTAGCTCTTTATTATTCAGTTGGGATTGAAAAAATGAAATGCCACTTATTCTGTTGGGCATGTTCATACTGAGATAACTGCATAACAAACCTACCAACAAACAAATTACAAAACCAAATACAAGAGCTTTATTACTAAAATTTTTGTTCATTTGTTTAAATTTGATTCTTAATTATTAGTCCAAGGATCTTGAAATAAGCCATGTGAACTAATTAGATAGCAATTACACGTTTTCAAATGCGTAATCTGATTTCAAATTATTTTATTGATGATGATACGATTCGCCTTTAATTATAGTGTACGATCGATACAATTGTTCAACAAATAACACACGAATCATTTGATGTGAAAATGTCATTGCTGACAAAGAAATTTTACCATTTGCTCGTGCGTATATTCTATCTGAAAAACCGAATGGACCACCTACTACAAAAACCATGCGTTTATTGGAATTCAACATCTTTTTTGAAATAAAATCTGCAAATTCCATTGAACTATATTCGTGTCCTTTTTCATCTAGCAATATTACATCATCAGAAGTTTCAAGGACTTTTAGCAATGCATCTGCTTCCTTTTCTTTTTGCTCTTGAATTGATAGATTCTTAGTATTTTTCAATTCTGGAACCACCACAAATTGATAGGGAACATAATGTGTAAGTCTTGATTCATATTCACTTTGTAAGGCCGCTAAATTACTATTGTTCGATTTACCTACTGCCAGCAATACTATTTTCATTACTAATTTTAGTTTTTAATATGGAATTAATTAAGACTAGACGAATAACAAAATTACCTATTAATTCTACTTTTAAAAGTCGCAATTATATTTCTATTTATTATTCATTTTCTAAGCAATACAATATCCTTAAATATTCATTAGAAACTAGGCAATCTCAAGATGACTCGTTCTCAAATTTAATTCTAAACTATATGACAAATTTGAGCGAGATTTACACTTTTGGAATCATCAATGTGCTATTTCAAAACTTCTAATATTAAATTTAGGGAAATGGTATGCTTTTTGTCAATATTTATTTGAAAAACGAAAAGATGTTTAAAATTTGGTATTAACAAATGAAAAGATGTACATTTGTGGTTTCATTTTTCATATTTGCTTACAAATATGGCATTTTTTGGTGATACTCAGAAACAATTCACACCAATACACTAATCATTTTCAATGAAAGCTTTAAATATACTACTACTTGGTTTATTTTTTTCATGTTTTTCGTCGCATTTAGTTGCGCAAAACATGGAGGTGCCTTCAGCTGTAATAGCTGCATTGAACAATAGCAATTCCAATCAACTTGGTAGTTTTTTTAACAATCAAATAGAGTTAGTGGTTGGCAATCAAAATGATGTTTACAGCAACCAACAAGCGCAGGCAATCATATCAGATTTCTTTAGAAGGAATCATATATTGAGCTTTCATTTGCTCCATAAAGGGACAAAAGAAACAGCATGTTTTGCAATTGGAGTATTAAAAACCTCTAACGGCGGATACAGAGTATATATACTAATGCGCAAAAATCTCATACAACAACTCAGAATAGAACTTTCCAATGATTAATAATTTCGATCAATTAGTATCGTTTTGGTTTTCAGAAGATATAGGTGATGGTGATCACTCTACTTTGTCTTGTATCCCAGATACAGAGATTGGAACATCTCAACTTCTTATAAAGGAGAACGGAATCGTTGCTGGTATAGCAGTAGCATTTAAGATTTTCAATCACTTTGACAAAGATTTACAAATAACTCAATTTATTGAAGATGGCTCTGCAGTAAAAGTGGGTGATATTGCATTTTCAGTTACAGGTAAAATACATTCCTTACTCCAAACCGAGCGTTTGATATTGAATGTAATGCAAAGAATGAGCGGCATTGCCACCCAAACAAATGAATATGTACAACTAGTTCAAGGTACCAATACAAAGATATTGGACACCCGTAAAACAACACCCGGCTTACGACTTATAGAAAAAGAAGCTGTTAGAATTGGTGGAGGAGTGAATCATCGAATTGGGCTTTACGACATGATTATGTTGAAGGACAATCACGTTGACTTTGCAGGTGGTATAGAGAAAGCAATTCTACTTGCTAAAGATTACCTCAAAACAAATAATAAAGATTTAAAAATTGAAATTGAAGTTCGTAATTTTGACGAGCTGAATCAAGTGCTTACAGTTGGGGGTGTTCATCGAATAATGTTGGACAATTTCTCTCCAAAAAACACCCGCAAAGCAGTAGATATGATTGCTGGCAGATATGAAATTGAATCATCGGGAGGAATCACCATGGATACACTGAGAGTATATGCCGAATGTGGTGTTGATTTTATATCAGTGGGAGCTTTGACACATTCTGTAAAAAGCCTGGATATGAGTTTTAAAGCTGTCTGAAGAATAGTTCAAAATATTAAAAAAGGAATGAGCTGAGTTTCAAAATTTGAAACTCAGCTCATTCCTTTTTTAATTATTACTTCATAAATCCTTGTTTTCTAAGTACGTCTAGAAATTTTTCTGAAAACAATTCGTTGGCTGTACGAGTATATCGAACATCAGTAAATACCTGTGCTAAAGTTTCTTTTCCATTCTCAGCAATAAATTGTTTGTAAAACTCACTGTTTTCTTTTTCATGATACATACTATCAATAGCATTTTCTGAAAATTGATTGTATTTTTCATAATGAACAACAGCTTCCAGTGGTAATCGGTCTGTTTGAGGAAATTCTCCATCGGGATATCCCACCGTAATGGTAGTGATTGGTACTACTAATTTAGGTAATTGTAATGCATCAATTATAGGCTGAGCATTGTAAGTAGTAGTACCCAAATAGCAAATACCCAATCCTACACTTTCTGCGGCTATACAAAATGTTTGAGCCGCAATTAATGCATCGATGGTTGTGGCCATGAAGGATTGGAAATTGTCGTATCCTGGGTCTGCATTTCGTAAACTGCACCACTGGGTAAATCGGTTAAAATCAGCACAGAAAGTAAGTACTACTGGTGCCTGAGTTAACATTGATTGATTAAAATGAGCTGGTGCCAATTCTTCTTTTATAGTTTGATCTGTAGTTACAACAATGCTATAAGCCTGCATATTTCCTGTATTTGATGCTCTACAGGAAGCTTTCAGAAGATTTTGAAGAAGTTCATTTTCTATTGGTTGCGCGGTGTATTTTCGGATTGTCCGATGATTGTTTAGTAAATTAAGCATTATATATTTTTGAAAATAGTTTAAAATCGACGTATAATTATGATTTACAATATGTTACATCACAATCACCCATTCAATTTCTTATTGACATTAATTGTGATATTTGTGGGTACAAAGTTATTAATAAAATCATTAGCACTAAACCAATATCCTTTAAAAATCGGCATGTATTTATTTCGAATACATATTAACATGAGCTCTGTGTCCTATAAGACAATATTTACTTTGATAGTGTTTTTGCATTTCTTAAAGTTTCAATTCAAAATGGCTTGATATATTTTTGTATCTTTGTGAGATTTAATTAATCTTGCATTTTGTGAAAAGAATAGTTCAAATAATACTTCAAACAACAATATGTTTTGTCATATATGCTGAAGTACCACCAAATTATCGATTTGTAAAAACATGGCGTATCGACAACCGATTTGGAGTGGTGGATTCAATTCCTGTCGATTCATTACCGCATAATTTTCAATACGACAATCCGATTGACAAATTCAGTATTGCAAATTCTTACACCGGCAATCTAGGCTCACCTATACAAGCCAAAATTTATTTCGATCGCCCTTTAAACACTGATTTTATTTTTTCAAATGCATATTTCCCTTATGTAAAAAACTACACAAACACAGTCTATTATAATACCAAGACACCGTACAGTATGCTTCACTATATTTCTGGAGGTAGTCCTTTTCGTGATCAAGATTTACTGAAATTCTTTTTTACTGCCAATGCTAACAAACGTCTAAACTTTGGTTTAAATATTGATTATTCACTTTCGCCAGGCGAGTATGCCAATCAAAGAACTAAACGAAATTCAGTTACTCTTTTCGGCAGTTACAATGGCAAGCATTATTCTGCTTATGGCACGTTTTATACCAACGAACTTTACAACAAAGAAAGTGGTGGATTATACAACATAGGCTTAATTGATTCTACTGACAATCAGTTTTTCAAGACTCTTGAAACAAAAATTGACGCTGAGTCCAAGTTCTCCAATTCGGGATTATTTTACAACCATCAATATACATTAGGTTTTGAAAAATCTCATCAAATAAAAAAAGACTCTGTATATGTCGAATACATACCAGTTACAAGATTCACACATACATTGAAGTTTGACAATGTAAGCCGTCATTATTACGAAAATGCTGTTGAAAAAGAATTTTACACTAACACTTATTTCAAAAGTCTTGTTCATACACGTGACACAGCAGCACTTCAAACTATTAGCAATACAGTTGCAATAAGTCTAGCCGAAGAATTCAATCGATTGCTTCGATTTGGTTTAACTGCTTTTGCTGAAAATGAACAACTTAACTACACACACGTACCCTACCAAGATAGCATTTTTAAACACTCTGCATATAATTCAACCAAATTGGGCGGAATTTTAGCAAAAAATCAAAGTAAATTATTCAGATACAACACTCAAGCAGAAATAATGCTTCTGGGATTCAAAGCCGGTGACTTTAAGTTGGAGGCAAACATGGAAGGTAATTTTAAATTATGGAAAGATAGTTTAAACCTTAAGGCAAAAGCATTTTCGAGAAGTGATGAACCGTCCATCTTGCTTCAAGAGTATGCATCGAATCATTTCAAATGGAAAAATGACTTTAACAAAACGAATCGAACACATATAAGTGGAACTTTTTCAATACCTACACGATTATTCTCATTTTCTTTGATGATTGAAAATATATCAAATTATATTTATTTTAATAATAATTCGTTACCCAAGCAAGAAAAAAACAATATACAAGTAATAGCAGCAAATTTAAATCAGAGCTTCAAAATAGGTAAAATGGCGCTTGAAAACTGCATTGTTTTTCAAAAATCATCCGACGACAAGCTACTACCACTACCCGCCATTACTCTATTGGAAAATCTATTTTATGAAGATAAATGGTTTAAAGTTTTGACAATGCAAATAGGTATCAATCTACGATATCACACTTCCTATTATGCCCCATCATATATGCCTGCTATTGGTCAATTCTATAACCAAAACACACAATTAATTGGGAATTATCCAATTACGAGCGCATACATCAATTTCCATATAAAACGTGTTAGAGCTTTTGTTCAATATTACCATATCAATCAATTATTTTTCAAAAATCAAGACTTTTTATCCATGCCGGATTATCCGCTAGCACCTGCAATCATCAAAACGGGTATCTCTTGGTCTTTTTATGATTAATATTTCATTTCCTAAAATGATGGACATCAAAAAATATGGATTTGCTATAATTGCTGTTATTTTTTCTGTGATAGTGACTGGCATTGTTGTTATACACTATAGTAAAAAGAACATGGATTTACCACAGTTACTCAATGACGGTAGGCTGTATGTATTGACCGACAGCAGTAGTTTGGGTTTTTGCCAGCAATCGGGAAAGGTATGTGGCTTTCAGTACGAAATTGCTAAAGCTTTTGCAGACACATTGGGAGTAGAATTGGTTATAAGTAAAGAAGAGGACTTTGATAAATGTGTTGACTTAATAAAAAATGGAGATTATCATATTATTGCAAATATGATACCTACAACTATTGAAAGAGAACATGACTTAAGTTTCACCATCCCATTTCAACATGCTCGATTGATGTTAGTTCAAGCAACTTCTCAAGATAGCACAGCCAACAATCTGATACACACATATGATGAACTGAACAAAGATACCATTTATGTTACTGCTCATTCTCCACATATTTTCAGATTAAAAAATTTGTCGAACGAAATTGCACAATCATTTACAATACTAGAGGATCAGTCATCGAGCATAGAACAATTGATTGAGAAAGTATCACAATATAAAATAAAAATGACTGTTTGTGATGAAATTTCTGCAAAAGCATTTAAACGTAAATATCCAAATATAGATGTATCTTTGCCTTTAGGATTTTCTCAGCCAATGAGTTGGGCAGTGAATTCGAAATCGAACTTACTCAGAAAAGAACTTAATGATTTTATTGAAGATTATATTAACAGTCCTGCATATTGGGAGTTATACAGGAGGTATCATTGATACTGTCAAAGCAAACGAATAGTCTGCTAAATTCCATAAAAATTATTTTAAAAAACACTTTATATCTAGAAATATGCCATTAACTATTCCTATGGCTTTACCTGCAGTAGATGCACTCTTGCAAGAGAATATTTTTGTTATGGATGCTGAGAGAGCATCTCATCAGGAAATAAGGCCACTTAAAATTGTGATCTTGAATTTGATGCCCATAAAAATAACAACCGAAACCGATTTGATTCGTCTACTTTCAAATTCACCTTTACAACTAGAGATTGACTTTTTACACATGGAAAGTCACACTTCAAAAAACACACCCATCGAACATCTGATGACATTCTATAAAACCTTTGATGAAATATGCCAAAGCAACTATGATGGAATGATTATAACAGGAGCACCTGTTGAATTGTTAGAATTTGAAAAGGTTAACTATTGGAAGGAAATTACCCAAATTTTTGAATGGGCAAAGCATCATGTTACTTCAACACTATATATTTGTTGGGCTGCTCAGGCTGGGTTGTACCATCATTATGGCATTCCTAAACACAAACTGGATTCAAAAATGTTTGGGGTATTCGAACATACCAAAAACGATGCATTAAATCCAATATTTAGAGGATTTGATGATATATTTTATGTTCCTCATAGTCGCCATACTGATATTAAAGCAAAAGACATACAAAAAGTTCAAGCATTAACTATCCTTTCAGAATCTGAGGATGCAGGAGTATATCTGGTAATGGCAAGAAACGGAAGAGAATTCTATGTAACTGGGCATTCCGAATATTCTCCTTACACACTGGATACAGAATACAAACGAGATTTGGACAAAGGACTACCAATAAATATGCCCAAAAATTATTATAAAAATGACAATCCAGAAAATGAGCCCTTGGTTCGATGGCGCAGTCATGCCAATTTATTGTTCACCAATTGGCTTAACTATTTTGTATATCAAGAAACACCTTATGATTTAAACGAAATACGCTAATTACAAACTTTTGAATATTATATATCAAAATTAGAATTTAAACAATATTATAATCTTTAAAAAGCTATAAACATGTTACAATCTTGCTTCTCAAAAATCTATTTCTCAACAATACTTGTTGTTGTATGTACCATTCTAATAAGCTGTAAAGATGAAAAGCCTGAGTCCAAACCAATAAAGCTTTCTTTAAATCCTTATATTGAATTCAACCCTGCTTTAAGCTACCAAATAGTTTACGACAAAGATGGAAATCAATACAACTCAATAAAAATTGGTGATCAAACATGGATGGCCGAAAACCTAAGGGTAACTCACTACCGAAATGGAGACATAATACCTGAATTGACATCTGATTCAGCATGGAAAAATGCAAGCTCAGGTGGTCAATGTGGCTATAAAGGAGCATCATTTGCTTCAAAAACACATTCCGATTCAGTAACGATTATGAAATACGGCAGATATTACAATGGTTATGTATTGAATGACAAACGTGGAATTGCTCCTCTTGGATATAAAATACCATCTGAAGATGACTTTAAAGTTCTAATTAATTACGTAAGTACACATATTGGAAAATCAGGTACTATTGCAAAAAGCTTATCTGGAATTTCTGACTGGAAACTACTCATTACCAATGGATTGCAAAATGAAACCAACAACAACAATATTGGATTTACTGCGCTTCCTTCTGGAATGAGATATGGAGATGGAACTTTTGACGGTATGGGTAATTCAGCATTTTGGTGGACATCTACCGAAAAATCCAGTTCCAGCTATTGGGCAGAATCCATATACTATAACGAAAGCGATGTAGTAAAGCTAATTCAAGATTTACGAAGTGGTTTAACCATTCGTTGCGTAAGTGCTTATTAATTGTTAAGTCATTTAAATTTATTGTAATACCAAATTACAATTTCATTTTTGTACTAAATGCAATTTATTGAACTTCTTTCACCTGCCAAAGATCTTGAATGTGGTATAAGTGCAATCAACCATGGTGCAGATGCAGTTTATATCGGTGCTAGTAACTTTAGTGCTCGAGCTGCGGCAAGTAATTCGATTGGCGATATTGAAAAATTAGTCAAGTATGCACATTCTTTTCATTCGAAAGTATTTGTTGCCCTAAATACAGTACTCACTGATGACCAGCTGCTGCAAGCAGAGAAACTAATACATGATATTTATGAGGCTGGAGCTGATGCCATTATCATTCAAGACATGGCTATACTACAGATGAATATACCTCCTATTGCATTACATGCCAGCACACAAACAGACAACAGATCATTTGAGAAAGTCAAATTTCTTGAGGATGTTGGATTCTCAAGAGTGGTATTGGCTCGTGAATTGAATTTAAATCAAATATCACACATCCGATCAAAAACTGCTGTGGAGTTGGAAGCCTTTGTTCATGGTGCACTTTGTGTTAGTTACAGTGGACAATGTTACATGAGTCAAGCCAACAGCGGACGAAGTGCCAATCGCGGTCAATGTGCCCAATACTGCAGATTACCCTATCATTTAATTGATTCAGATGGAAAAGTATTGGCAAAAAACAAACATTTGCTTTCTTTAAAGGATTTAGATCTTTCCGATTATCTAAAAGAGATGATGGAAGCCGGCATTGTTTCATTCAAAATTGAAGGTCGTCTCAAAGGAGTGGACTATGTAAAAAACATTACTGCTTACTATCGTAAAAAATTAGACGCAATATTAGAAGGAAACAATAAATACCGTCAATCCTCATCGGGCAAAACCATTTTCTTCTTTGAACCTAATCCTGAGAAAAGTTTCAGACGATCCGCCACCGATTATTTTTTACATGGACGTAAGGTTGATATTTCTCAGCCAGAAACCCCAAAATCACTAGGCGAACCACTTGGTAAGATTACTTATATAGGCAAAAATTACTTCGAATTACCAAAAGGATATATGATTCATAATGGTGATGGGCTATGTTTCCTCAATCAAAAGAATGAGTTGACTGGATTTAGAGTGAATAGAGTTGAAGCATCATCCCATCATTCTAATAACAAAAATGTGAAATGCTTTCCTTCCGATATGCCTCGAATGAATGAGGGTGTATTTCTATATCGGAATCACGATCATGAATTTGAAAAAATTCTCAAAGGCAAAACTTCACAACGAAGTATCGACATCATTGTACAATTTGAAGAAACCAACAAAGGCTTTGACATTCATCTCACTGACGAACAAGGAACTGATGCACGCTATTCGGCAGAATTCGACAAACAACTTGCCAAAAAAACCGAAACCACAATCACAAATATTCGAACTCAACTGAGCAAACTTGGCAATACAATTTACAATGCCAAGGAAATAAAAATTCAAATTAGTAGCCCGTGGTTTTTGCCCTCTTCTCAGCTCAATGAATGGAGACGAAAAGCTGTAGAAATATTGGATACCAATCGCTTAGAAAACTATCAAATAGAAGCACGTAAAAAGTCGATTCCTAGTAATTTTCCATTGAACAAACTTAGCTATCTAGGGAATGTAACAAATTCACAAGCTGAAAAATTTTATAAAAGTCATGGGGTATACGAAATTCAGCAAGGTTTTGAAGTTAAAGCCGAAGCTGACGTACCTCTTATGTTTTGCAAACATTGTATTAAACACACTATGGGTTGGTGTCCCAAAAATGGGACTATATCTACATTCAAAGAACCACTTTTCCTTAGAAACAATGACCAAATATACATGCTCACTTTTGATTGTAAAGCCTGTGAAATGCATATTATAAAACATGAATGTACAAACTAAAAAAACACTCCTCTTCACCATTCTCTGAAATAATGAATTTGACATTACCAGATTAATGTCACATATTTTTCATTCAAAAACTTACTGCGTTATTTCTATCTAATTTAAATCGGTTTCTCAAAATTATAATGTTTGTTATATGTATGCGTGGGGGTAATTAAAAAAGCTCATTTCAAAACAAACAATCATCTGTTAATCTGACCGTACGACACAAATACAAAACGGATATGCATTTTTAAAATCAAGATAAATTTGAGAATACATGATTTTCAGAAATTACATTAATCTCCAATTATTTAAGCCAAAAAGCATTATCTTCTTTTATAATTAAGCAATAATTATTACCTTTGCAAATATTAAAGAAAAAATTCTGCAATTATCAATTTAAAAGGATATTGTATTTTCATCAACACAAAAAAATCACTAAGAAACACTTTAAACTTACCAACTATTAATTAAATAATCAATCATGGAAGATTTAATAAAAAAACTGGAAAATAGAAACATACACTTACCAAAAGACGCATTAAGCATTCTTAACGGGTGTAAATCTTTCAGTACGTTTAACACTGTTGAAGAATTATCAAAGGCTGCGTTGGGCGGTGACAATAGTACATATGAAGTAAAATACACGGTCGAAGGAAAAGGTGAAGTTACTGAAGCAATAGTACACAAAGTTACTAACGGTATATCAGCCAATTATACCGAACCATATATGCGTCGTAGGGATCCAAAAACAATGGTAATTGCCGACGACTATCCAACTGACAAAGAAAAATTCGAAGACCGATTTGGCTATAAATTTGATTCTTTGAAAGATGAAACCCTCGCATGGTTAAAAAGTCAGGATTTAGCTGTTTTCTTCTATTTTGCAGGAAATGGAGATTTGGGCTGTGGTGGTATTGCAATTGCACCTGCAAATGCAGGATTCTTTGCAATGGGACTTGCAATGTTACAACGTATATTAGTAATAGATGAACTTCCTGAAGGTTTTGTAGTTGATTCAGCAATCTATGTAGCTCCTACATTCCGACATACACATTTTGATGGCAAACAAATAGTGGTTCACAAACGCTCTGAAAACCTACACGAAATATATTCCTATAATCTATATCCGGGACCAAGTGCCAAAAAAGGTCTATACGGTGCTTTGCTTACAAAAGGCGAAAGAGAAGGATGGATTACAACTCACTGTTCTACAGTACAAGTAATTAGTCCGTATGACAACATCACCACTTTTATGCATGAAGGTGCAAGTGGAGGTGGAAAAAGCGAAATGTTACAAAACATGGTTCGTGAAAGTGATGGACAAATTTTACTAGGTACAAGTACAGTAACTGGTGAACATCGCATGATTAATTTACCAGTATTTTGCTCATTCAAACCCGTAACTGATGATATGGCATTGTGCCACCCATCTATCCAAAAACATAATGGCAAATTAACATTATTGGATGCAGAAAACTCTTGGTTTATTCGCGTAGATGGTATTACCAACTATGGCGAAGATCCAACATTAGAAAAACTCACAATCAACACAAAAGAACCTCTTTTATTTTTCAATGTTAAAACAAAACCTGAAGGCACTGCTTTGATTTGGGACCACACTGAAGATGCACCCGGCAAACCATGTCCCAATCCAAGAGTGGTAGTACCTCGTCATTTAATACCAAACGTACTTCATGATTCAGCAACAGTAGATATCCGCAGTTTTGGAGTGCGCACCCCACCTTGTACATTAGAAAACCCTACTTACGGAATACTAGGTTTATTCCACATCCTACCGCCTGCTTTAGCTTGGCTATGGAGATTGGTATCACCTAGAGGTCATGGCAATCCGAGTATTGTTGATGGAGGTGGAATGGGTAGCGAAGGTGTAGGTTCGTATTGGCCATTTGCAGCAGGTAAAATGTCTACTCATGCTAATCTACTTTTAGAACAAATAATCAATACTCCTCGTGTGAGCTACACCCTTGTACCGAACCAGCACATAGGCGCTTGGAAAGTAGGATTTAAACCTCAACAATTGATGCGCGAATACTTGACTCGTAGAGGAAGTGCAAAACTCAGAACAGATCAATATAGAATTGCACGCTGTCCATTATTAGGTTTCGAACTTAATTATTTAACTATCGAAGGATCTAAAATTCCATCGAGATTCTTGCAAGTTCATAAACAAACCGAAGTTGGTATCGAAGGATACGACAAAGGTGCAGAAATATTATACGATTTCTTCAGAAAAGAGTTACAACAATACTTAACTCCAGATTTAAATCCTCTTGGAAGACGCATCATTGAAGCTTGTTTGGCTGGAGCTACTGTAGAAGATTATTTAGATATAATACCTTTGGAGTACCAATACTCTATTTAATTATAATTTAAAATTCTAGAAATTTTGACTGATTTACATCAGTATATTGTTTAAAAATGAAAGAAAAAGAAATTTGGAACGCTGCTAATATCATCAAAAATGGTGGGATAGTAGCTTTTCCAACAGAAACAGTTTATGGGTTGGGGGCTAATGCTCTCAACCCTTTTGCTGTAGCAAAAATTTTTGAAGCTAAGGAACGTCCCTCTTTCGACCCTTTAATTGTTCATATTGCATCGATAGAGGAATTAAAAAATTTAACCGTCAATCCATCTGAGCTTGTCTATCAAGTTGCAGCTAAATTCTGGCCAGGACCTCTTACCATCGTTCTACCAAAAAGCAATATAATACCAGACATAGTTACCTCAGGACTTCAAACTGTAGGTATTAGAATGCCAAATAATGACATTGCTTTGGAACTAATAAAAACCTCAGGATGTCCAATTGCAGCACCTAGTGCCAACAAATTTGGTCATCTAAGCCCCGTAAGTGCCTACCATGTAAAAAAACAATTACCCAATATTGATGCAATTTTAGATGGTGGCAACTCTCAGGTGGGTATTGAATCCACCATCATTGCTATCGAAAACAATATTTGTACATTACTTAGACCTGGAAGAATTACTATTCAAGATATTGAAAATGCATTTCCTAATACATTCAATTTCAAAGAAAACAATTCGGACATTGCTATTGCTCCTGGTTTACTAAAAAGTCATTACTCACCCACAAAACCACTCTATCTTTTTGATGAAAATACAATTATTGAACCTGAACAATCTGGTTTAATCTCACATCAAAATCTTTATAAACAACCCATCTTCAAACGACAAATTATCACCTCCGAAACGAATAACCTAATCGAAATTGCAGCCAATCTATTTTCTGCTCTTCATATAATGGAAGATGACACTTCAATTAAACATATATATATAGAAGCAGTACCTGAAGTAGGACTTGGTATAGCCATTATGGACAGGATAAAAAAAGCAGTTTACCAATACTCAGATAGCGCCAATCACAAATTGAGCTAAACAAGCAATAAAACTCAAAAAATGTATATTACCCTCCCAACAACAAGTAAATAAAAAAATAATTGTTTAGTTCTATAATTTTACCTAACTTTGCACCACTTTTTTGAAAGAAGAAGTGTGATGGGAAATTAAGCGACTAATCACTTAAAACACAAACGCTTAAATTTTGAGTAACACAAATTTATAACAAAATGAAAACATTTGATTTACAAGGAACTTCTAGAATTGGCCTTGGAAAAAAAGCAACAAAAGCTGACAGAGCATCCGAAAACGTACCATGCGTACTTTATGGAGGAACAGAAAACACCCACTTTACTTCTACAACAAGTGATTTACGCAAATTAATTTACAGCCCAGAAGTATTTATAGTGAATCTTGATGTAGATGGCAACAAAGTGAAAGCTATAATGAAAGCTATTCAATTTCACCCAGTTACAGACAAAGTTTTACACATAGATTTTTTACAAATAAGTGAAGAAAAACCTGTAGTAATTGAAATACCTGTTAAACTCGAAGGTCTAGCAGAAGGTGTTAAGGCAGGGGGTAAATTAGCTTTGGAGATGCGTAAACTAAAGGTAAAAGGTATTTACACAAATGTTCCTGAATGCATTGTTTTGGACGTAACAGAACTTGGACTAGGTAAAACAATTCAAGTTGGAAAAGTATCAGTACCAAACTTAGAAATTTTGAATGCTAAAAATGCTGTAGTTGCACAAGTTAAACTAACAAGAGCAGCTCGTGGAGCAGCAGCGGCAGCGGCAGCAGCAAGCAAAAAATAATTTCTCACATAAATCTAGCACAAATACTAACAGAAACTAACAAGATGATGTTTATGTGCCAGATCATGGTCAAGTCAAGTCATGACATGCTATATAAATTAATTAAGCATTTACAAATAGATGAAACACTTGTGCTGAAATCCATATCTATTAGAATATGATTTCGTCCTCGTAATCTATATAGCTAATAATAACAAATTATATACGTATGAAATATTTAATTGTTGGATTGGGTAATATTGGTGCAGAATACCACAACACTCGACACAACATAGGTTTTACTATATTGGACGCCTTTGCTGAGGCGTCCAATGTTTTTTTTGCAGACAACCGATATGGTGCAACTTGTGAAGTAAAAGTAAAAGGAAGAACACTCATTTTGCTTAAGCCTTCCACATTCATGAATTTAAGTGGCAATGCACTAAGATACTGGATGCAAAAAGAGAATGTACCAATTGAAAATGTATTAGTTTTGGTAGATGACTTAGCATTACCCTTTGGTACACTACGACTCAAGCCCAAAGGGTCTGATGCAGGACACAATGGACTAAAAAACATTCAAGAAATACTTGGACACAACAATTACGCTCGTTTACGTTTTGGAATAGGGAATGATTTTGGAAAAGGTCAGCAAGTGCAATATGTACTTGGCAGATGGACAGATGATCAAACAAAAGCTATTCCCGAGCGATGCAAGATATGTGTAGATATTATCAAAAGCTTTTGCATGGCTGGAATGGAACTCACCATGACACAGTTTAACGGGAAATAATTTTTATACTATACATAATATTAATGTAGTTAGCATAACAATTTCTGAAAAACCCAATGCCTTTTTTGAGGATACTGAAAAAAAATGAAAAGCATCAAAGTCAAAGAATTTAGATGAACTAACTAAAGATCCTCTACTTCGGAGGATTTGGGTAAGCCAATTAAAATATCATGAAATCAGAAGTCAGGATAGACAAATGGCTTTGGGCTGTACGATTATTCAAAACTCGATCACTAGCTGCCGAAGCCTGCAAAAAAGGGAAAGTTTACATTCAAAGCATACAGGTGAAACCATCGCGCAATATCAAAATCGGTGATGTGATTTCAATCAAACAAAATGGGATAGTATTTTCATTTGATGTAGTAGCACTCTCTGAAAACAGAATGAATGCTAAATTGGTTCCTGAATTCATGCGAAATATCACTACTTCTGACCAACTCGAACTTTACGAACTAGCCAAACTTGCAGCTGCTTCTGGTAGAGCACGAGGCACAGGGCGACCTACTAAAAAAGATCGCCGAGACATTGATCAATTCACCGATCCAAACACAGAGGATGTAGAAGAATGGGATTTTTTTGAATAAAACCACAAAGTGCGTCAAATTATCATTTACTTAAATCACATATAGATTTAATATGTTCATAGCTAGAAAATTAAAGAAAGAAAATATTTGCGAATACTTATTATACATGTGGCAAGTCGAGAATATGATTCGTGCTTTAAAATTAGACATGGATCTTATTAACCATCAAATAATCAGCCAATACACTGTATCAGAACAAGAAAAAAAGGAAATATATGATTGGTATGAAAGTCTCATAGAGATGATGCGAATGGAATCCAAACAAGAAAATGGACATATTCAATTGAACACCAACATCATCATAGAACTCGATGATTTCCATCAGGCCATTCTCAATTCCAACAAAATTCCAGCCTATAATTCAAAATTTTATCACGTTTTACCATTCATCAATCAATTAAAAATGAAGAATAATGTAAATTTAGGTGATATTGAGACATGTTTCAATTTTCAATATGGAATAATGTTACTAAAAATGAAAAATACTGAGATCTCAACATCAACGATTGAAGCTCAAACAGAAATTAGTAAATTCATGGTTCTTCTTGCTCGAAACTACAAACTATATAAAGAGGGTGAATTGGAATTCGAGGATTAATATAAAAATAATATAAAAAATCAAATATTTCTTTTTACTTTTGATAGAGTAAAAACACTGTCATAACAATCAAAAAAAATCAGTAAATGAATTTTGCACGAAAAACAATCTTTAATACTAAGGAGATGTTAATGTGCTAATTCCATCTGACAATTAAAAACAATTAAAAACACATGAAAGGAATAGTATTAGCTGGAGGTTCTGGTACCCGTCTTTACCCCGTAACAAAGAGTATTTCAAAACAAATCATTCCCGTTTATGACAAACCGATGGTTTATTATCCTTTATCGGTTTTGATGCTTGCAGGCATCAAAGAAATACTTATAATCTCAACACCGCAAGATTTACCTTTTTTCAAAAATCTTTTAGGTACTGGAGATGATCTTGGAATTAAGCTAGAATATGCAGTCCAACCCTCACCAGATGGATTGGCACAAGCGTTTATCATCGGAGAGGATTTTATTGGCGATGACAGTGTATGTATGATACTGGGCGACAACATTTTCTACGGATTTGATTTTTCACGCACATTGCGAGAAGCTGCTAAAATAGAAGATGGGGCTTTGGTTTTTGGATATTATGTCAATGACCCAGAAAGATACGGAGTTGCCGAATTTGATGTAAATGGAAAAGTATTGAGTCTTGAAGAAAAACCTTTGCAGCCAAAGTCAAATTATGCTGTAACTGGATTATATTTTTACAGCAATGATGTGGTGAAAAAATCAAAAAGCTTGAAACCGTCTAAACGTGGTGAATTAGAAATAACTGACCTGAACAAAATGTATCTTGAAGAAGGGAGGTTAAGTCTCAAAATGATGGGACGAGGTATGGCCTGGTTGGATACTGGCACACACGATAGTTTATTGGAAGCATCGAATTTCATCTCTACTATTGAAAACAGACAGGGACTAAAAGTGGCTTGCCTTGAAGAAATTGCATTCAGATATGGATATATCAATAAAGAAAAATTACTACAATTAGCAGAGCCATTGAAGAAAAACAATTATGGACAATATCTAATTAAAATAGCAAACGAAAAAGCAAAATAGATGTCAATGGAAATTATAAAAACTCCGATCGAAGGACTACTCATCATCCAACCTCGAATATTTGGTGATTCACGAGGTTTTTTCTATGAATCATACAGTGCCAAACAATACAAAGAAAATGGCATAGATATAAACTTTTGTCAAGATAATTTATCAAAGTCTAGTTACGGTGTACTACGAGGATTGCATTATCAACTTTACCCACACAGTCAAACAAAACTTGTATCTGTTGTTCAAGGTTGTGTATGGGATGTAGCAGTTGATTTAAGGGCCTCCTCCCCTACTTTTGGGCAATGGTATGGCATTGAACTTTCGGAAGAAAATCACACCCAATTTCTTGTACCTCAAGGATTTGCACACGGATTTTCTGTTCTTTCTGAAACTGCAGTTTTCTCATACAAATGTGATGATTTTTATAATCCAAGCCTTGAAGGAGGAATTGCCTATAACGATCCATCTCTAAATATAGACTGGAAGATTCCTGCTGATAAAGCCATTATTTCAGACAAAGATACCAAACACCCTTTGTTAAAAGATGCAAAACTAAATTTCTAAGTATTTTTCAGATACTCATTAAAAAGCATAAAACCACATTAACACCTGCCTCCAACATATGGAGGAAAACGAAATCAAAAATATGAATATACTTATTACGGGTTCTAATGGCCAGTTGGGCAACGAGATGCAAGTGACAGCAAAAAACTACGGCCAACTTCATTTTATCTATACAGATGTAGCAGAGTTGGATATATGCAACAAGGATGCTCTACATAGCTTTGTAGCTACAAACAAAGTGGATATGATTGTAAATTGTGCTGCTTATACAGCTGTAGACAAGGCAGAAGATGATGTTGAACTTTGCTATAAAATCAACTCTGAAGCTGTAAAAAATATTGGAGAAGTTGCTACTACAAATGGTGTAAAAGTTATACATGTATCTACTGACTATGTGTTTGATGGGTCAAATCATATACCCTATACCGAAGACATGCCTGTTTGCCCTTCTAGTATATATGGAAAATCCAAATTGGCTGGCGAAGAAGCATTAATCAAGGAATGTTCACAAGCAGTAATTATTCGTACAGCTTGGTTGTACTCCTCTTTTGGAAACAACTTTGTAAAAACAATGATTAAATTGGGAACTGAACGCGAATCGCTTAATGTTATCTTTGACCAAGTTGGAACACCCACTTATGCGGCAGATTTAGCTGATGCAATAATGAAGATTATCACACACTCTGATTTTGTTCCTGGCATCTATCATTATTCCAACGAAGGTGTTTGTAGTTGGTATGACTTCACAAAGAGTATTCATCGGAAGTCTAATATTACCTGCAATGTGCAAGCTATAGAAACTAAGGATTACCCTACACGTACTCCTCGTCCTCACTACAGCGTACTTAATAAATCTAAAATCAAATCAACTTACGGCATTACCGTTCCTCATTGGGAAGACAGTTTGGATAAATGCTTGGAAATTCTAAAAGTTTAACCCTAATTACGCATTAGAAAATGCGTAATCGCAAGTAGAAAGGGTCTGCTAATAAAGTTATAAATATCTATTATACAACCATGTATTGGATACTATACTTTCGCAAATGCAAGTGTTTATAGTGTGTTTGTTCTATTTCTTTGTACTTCACATATAATATACCCGTAGGGATTAACCAGTGTTAACTCCTTCGGAGTTTTTCAGCAGACCCTACATAGGTTTATTTCACATCTACAGGTGATTTCCAGTCGGAATACATTGCAGTATCATCCCATGTTTTTAAATACAGCTCAGAATCTGGATATTCTTCCCAAAACTATCTCGATCTACTTATTGCAATAATTATCTTCATTTATCAACTTTCATTCGAAAAAAATCATAAAAAAAATCCACTTTTTCATTTAAAAGTGGATTTTTTAGTGATAATCATCATTGCAAGGCTTGCACAATATCATGATAAAGGTTGTCAACTGACTCCAGTCCAACTGAAAAACGAATTGTTTTGTCTGAAACATGAAGTTTCTCACGAATCTCTGCAGTAAAGGTTCCATAAATTGTACTAGCTGGATGAAGTGCTAGTGTTTTGTTATCAAATAGATTAGTAGCGCGTTTAATCAATTTCAGCTTATTCAAAAATTGAAAACAAGCCTCGCGTGATAACAAGTCTATCGTAAACATTGCACCCGGATTAGCACCAAACTGACTTCTACTTACTTCATAAAAACGATTATTTATCAATCCAATATAATTGACAGATTCAATATTTTTGCAATTTTCAAGTTTTTGAGCCAATTCAAAACACGATCTAGATGCTTTCTCATAACGCAATGTCATTGTTTCTAATCCCAGTGTTTGCATATACGCAACTTGAGGAGACATATATGCACCCAAATTACGATGTACTTCCTTTCGAAGTTTAGCTGTAAAAGCCATAGGACCAAAACTTTGAGCCATACTATTCAACTTCTTGGAGTTATTCCAATCATAAGTACCATAATCAACTATCAAACCACCTAAACTAGTTGCACCTCCCGAAATATATTTCGTACTTGAGACAACGTCAATATCCACCCCAAAATCTTTTGCTTTAAATGAGCTGAAAGGTATTATTGTAGTATCAGCTATAAATGGTACTTTTTTGCGTTTAGTAATCTCAGATATTGATTTTAAATCAATCACTTCTAATTGAGGATTGGTAATAATCTCTAAAAAAACACAGCAGGTATTCTCATCAATATTGGCTTCAACTTCTTTAGGGTTGGTCAAATCGCAAAGGCGAAGTTCCAAACCAAAAGCAGCTAAAGTAGATGACATCAAGGAATAGGTATTTCCAAACAAATGCGGTGATGTAACCACATTAGCACCCGATTGTCCGATTGTAATCAACACATTAGTTATAGCTGCCATTCCCGAATTCAGAGCAGTAACGCTCATAGCACCTGTGATTGTTTGAATTCGTTTTTCAAAATACTGCACCGTAGGATTAGTAATCCGTGAGTAGGTATGATCTGTAGATTTACCCAGAAAAGCCAACTCCATAGCCTCTGCCGACTCAAACTCAAAAGCTGCACAATTATAAATGGGCATACTCAAAGCATTATAGGCATCAGTTCTAGGATAGGTAGTATGTAGTATCTGTGAGTTAAAAGATTGATCGTCCATGATTATGTATATTAGACATTCCACTCTCAATGCACATGTTTCAGTGCATATTTAATGATTAAAACTTGTTTCTATCGTAATTTTGCTTCCAATTTTGTTTCAAAATTATGTTGAAGCTTTTTCATAATTGTATCTATCTGATTATCAGTTAGTGTCTTGGTATCATCCTGTAAAATAAAACTAACAGCATATGATTTCTTACCAGGTTCCAAATTTTTACCTTCGTATACATCAAAAAGATTAACACGACGTAATAATTTTCGTTCGGTTTCGAATGCAATTTTTTCAATCTCTGCAAAACGAATCTTTTTGTCTAGAAGTAATGCCAGGTCACGTTTGACTTCTGGGAACTTAGACACTTCGGCATATTTCACTTTGTGATGCTGTAATTCTTCTATAAGATTTGTCCAATTGATATCAGCAAAAAAGACATCAGTATCTAAATCAACCATTTTTCTAACACCAGGATGCACTATTCCATACAATGCCAATTTCTTTCCAGATGGTGTTTCAAATGCCATAGATTGATTAAAAAGATCATCAGTATATTCGTTTATTCTCAATCTATTTAAATTCACTCCCAATCGACGAAAAATATTCTCGACATAAGCTTTCAATTCAAATACAGTCGATTTTTCATCTGAAACAACCCATGATTGGGTTCTTTTATTACCTGTTATCCAAAGTGCTAAATGACAGTCCTCAGAATATGCTGAAAGTGTATCATTTCGTTTTTTATTTGCAGCATTGAAATAATAACAATTTCCAAACTCAAAGAATTTGAGATCTAGATTTCTTCTATTTACATTATAAGCAAGATTTTCTAATCCTCCAAACAGCAATGTTTGACGCATCACACTTAAATCTGAGCTCAATGGATTAAGCAATTTCACACAATTTGAAAGTGGTAATGAAGTAAGATTTGAATAATAGGATACTTTTGTCAATGAATTATTCAACACTTCATTAAATCCGTTGGCTGTCAATTGTTCTGATACCATTTGTTGCAATTGATAGCTATTGGGTTTGGTTCCAAATGTCAAATTTGATTTTAAACTTTCACCTATTTCAATATTGTTGTAACCATAAATTCTAAGAATATCTTCTATCACATCCACATCACGTTGTACATCAACTCGATACGCTGGCACCTCTAGAGTCCATCCCTCAGATGAAGATGCAATGATATTCATTTCCAATGATTTGAGAATAGTCTCGATATTTTCACGGCCTATCTCTTTACCAATCAATCCATTTACCTTATGAATCGACAAATGAACCTCAAAAGGTTTGATTTCGTTAGGATAGATATCTACAATTTCACTTGAAACAGCACCACCTGCCACTTCTTGAATCAACAAAGCAGCACGTTTCAATGTATAAATCGTATTCTGAGGGTCACATCCACGCTCAAAACGAAAAGATGAATCCGTACTCAAAGTATGACGACGAGCTGTTTTACGAATACTTACAGGATTGAAATATGCACATTCTAAGAAAATATCTGTTGTAGATTGAGTTACACCTGATTCCGAACCTCCAAAAATACCAGCCATACACATAGGTTCTGTTGCATTACAAATCATTAAATCTGCACTGCTTAACTTTCGTTCCACTCCATCAAGTGTAATAAACTTAGTCCCTTCTGAACAATTAGTTACCTTTATTTCACCACCTTTAATTTTTGCCACATCAAAGGCATGTAAAGGCTGGCCCATCTCATGCAAAACAAAGTTTGTGACATCTACCACATTGTTTATTGGTCGCAAACCAATGATTAATAGATAATTTTTTAACCACTCTGGTGATTCTGTAACCTTCACACCCGAGATAGTTAGACCAGTATATCTAAGACAAGAATCCACATTATCAATTGTCACAGGCAATGTCAAATTAGTATTGTCTACCTTAAAGTCATTTATTGAAGGTTTGGTAAGTTGAATAGATTTATCCTTCAATGCAAAAAATGCTACTAAATCCCTAGCCACTCCATAGTGCGAAGCAGCATCAACACGATTAGGTGTGATATCTACTTCAAGTAAAAAATCACTTTTTACTCCATAATAATCCTTAGCTAACATACCCACTTTTGTATCATCAGGAAGCACTATAATTCCATCATCATTAGTTCCTACACCAATTTCTGATTCTCCACATAGCATCCCAAATGACTCAATTCCACGAATTTTGGAGCGTTTAATTGTAAAGCTTTCATCACCAGTATATAGGACAGTTCCTATTGTTGCTACTATCACCTTTTGACCAGATGAAACATTGGCTGCACCACAAACAATTTGTAATGGGTGTTCTGCACCTACATTTACTAATGTAACATGTAAATGGTCTGAATTTTCATGGTTGACACAACTCAAAACCTCTCCCACGACCAGTCCTTCCAATCCCCCTTTTATAGTCTGAACTTCGTCCACTCCACCTACTTCTAATCCAATTGAAGTTAGCGCTTTTGATAATTCTTCGGGAGAAATATCAATATTTATGTATTTTTTTAGCCATTTGTATGAGATGTTCATAATCTAAATCAAATTATTTAAAAGATTTACAAAGATACTGTATTTTTTCAGACCACTCGCTGTAATTATAAGAAGCACCAATGAAAAAAGCACAAAAAATTCATCTTTTATTCACATTCAAATACTTCAATTAAATTGAAACCAAACATAAAACAGCTGTATATCAACAACTAAAATGAAAAATTATTCAAAGCTCAAAAACTTATTCAAAAAAAAGATTCGAAAAACGATTTCTAATAAAAAAAAGATTTTACCTTTGCAGGGATTTTGAAAATCAAAATTAACATGTTAAATTTTTAATGCTTAAGGAAATGAAAAAAGTTTTATTGTTTTGCGTAGTAGCTTTGGCTTTTGCTTCTTGCAAAAAAACATCTGAACAAGCACCTGCAACTGACTCTGCTGCTGTAGACACTGCTGTAGTAGTTGACACTACTGCTGTTGATACTACTAAAGCTGACACAGCTGTAGTTAAGTAAGAAAATCGTAATATCATTTACGATCAAAAGTCTGGTGGATTTTCCTCTCAGACTTTTTTTTTCAGCGTAACAAAATATCGAGATAACTTAGACCTATATACACTTGAATAATAAGTAAACAAAGGCAAAATAAAAAAAAAATAAAAAAAAAAACTAAATATATTAATGCCAAATAAAAAATTGATGTATCTTTGTATCGATTTTGAATTGCAAAACAAACATGTTAAATTTTAAAATTTAAAAAGAAATGAAAAAAGTAATTTTATTCTTCGTAGTAGCTTTGGCTTTCGCATCTTGCAAAAAACCAGCTGAACAAGCACCTGCAACAGACTCTACTGCTGTTGATACTGCTGTAGTAGTAGATACTACTGCTGTTGACACAACAGTTAAAGCTGACACAGCTGTAGTTAAGTAAAAAGCTATTGCATAATACATGCTAGCATTTGAAAATCCGTTAATTAAATTAACGGATTTTTTTTGTTCGCACTCTATTCATTCTTCTTCTTTCAAAATATCTTTTCATCTTCAAGATCATTATCAGTATTTAAATTGTGAAGAATACAGCGCATCTAAAAACTAGATTTTAGATGAATAAATATTGATTCGACCTACTGATTTGAACACTTTCTAACTTCACTTCAAATTACAACATCAGACTCAGTTTACAAACACAGCTTAAGTCCTAACACTGCTCACATTCAATATTTTTTTGTAACTTTGTTGCTGAAACAGGAAGATTAATTAATCCACTAAAAAAATCAATATGTTACGCATTGCAGTACAAGCTAAAGGAAGATTGTTTGAAGAGACAATGTCATTATTAACAGAATCGGGCATAAAGCTAGAATCGGGCAAACGATTGCTATTAATTACTGCTAAAAATTTTCCATTAGAAGTTTTATTTCTTCGCGATGATGATATACCTCAAACAGTAGCTGATGGAGTAGCTGACATTGGAATTGTAGGGGAAAATGAATTCGTAGAAAAGAAAAAAAATGCAATAATTGTCAAACGTCTTGGAACAAGTAAATGTAGGTTATCATTGGCTATTCCAAAAGATATTGATTATTCGGATGTATCTTGGTTTAATGGCAAAGTGATTGCCACTTCATATCCCGAAATATTAAGTGACTATCTAAAGGAAAAAAATGTTAATGCTGACATACATATAATTACAGGTTCAGTAGAAATAGCGCCAGGCATAGGACTTGCAGATGGAATCTTCGATATCGTTAGCTCGGGTAGCACATTGGTAACTAATCACTTGAAAGAAGTTGAGGTATTGATGAAATCTGAAGCAGTTCTCATTTCTCACCCTTCGTTAACAGCCGACAAAAAAGCAATACTCAAAGAATTACTCTTTAGAATAGAATCTGTACAATTGGCAGAGGACAAAAAGTATGTATTAATGAATGTACCTACAGCCAATATAGATAAAATTATTGAAGTATTACCAGGCATTAAGAGTCCTACTATTATGCCATTGGCAAAAGAAGGATGGAACTCACTACATTCGGTAATTGATGAAAAAGGATTGTGGGATGTAATAGGTAAACTCAAGACATTAGGCGCTGAAGGCATCTTGGTATTACCTATAGAAAAAATGATTCTATAATCGCCTACTCAATTCTATATCCAATGAATATTTGTATTGACCAAGGTAATACATCAACAAAAGTTGGAGGTTTCGAAAACAATGAATTAGTTTTCACACAATCGTTTTCAAATTTGACTAACGATGATTTGATTGTAATATCAAAGGATTATAAACCTGAAAGCATAATTGTTTCATCCGTTGTAGATGATTCAATTGTACTTTGGGAAGCCTTCAAACAATTCAAATACAGCATATTTTTAAATCACACAACAGCAATTCCAATAAACAATTACTATAAAACACCTAAATTATTGGGGAATGACAGAATTGCGGCTATGGTTGGGGCTTTTTATCTTAAGCCAAAGTCAAATGCTCTAGTAATCGACATAGGAACTGCTATTACATTTGATTACTTAGATTCTAATGGTAACTACCATGGTGGAAATATAGCTCCTGGAATAGAACTTCGATTTCGCTCACTATTTGAAAATACAAAAAAACTACCTTACATAAAAGCGAACTTTCAAAAAAACATACCATTCATGGGAAACGACACCTACAGTGCAATTGAATGTGGGGTAATAAATGGAGTTGGACTTGAAATTGATGGATATATTGAGCAGCTAAAACTTAAATATTCTGAACTTTCAACATTTTTAACGGGTGGTAATGCCTATTACTTTGATGGCAAATTAAAAAACCCCATCTTTGTAGATCAATATTTAGTTTTAAAGGGACTTAACCGCATACTTGAATACAATGTACAAAAATAAAATTTTCATATTCTTATTCTTAACTCTCTCCTTGTTGAATTCTATAATGAGTCAAAACAATACAAACTCACCTTATACCCGACTTGGTTATGGAGAAACTTCTGATTTTGCATCATCGGCGATTAAAAGTATGGGAGGAGCTGCAATAGCAAACAGATCTGAATCGGCAATTAATTATCTAAACCCAGCATCTTTCAGCAGTATTGATTCAATGACTTTTAAGCTTGACTTTGGTGGATTTGGGAAGATTTCGAGATTTACCGACAACAATGGTTTAGGACGATCATCAAATGGGAACTTCGAATATGTTTGCATGCATTTCCCTTTATTTAAAAACATTGCATTTAGTGCAGGGATGCTACCCTATTCCGTATTGGGATATAAATTAACTACCAAAGATACATTAGTTGATAATTTCAAACTTCCCAATGATTCAAGCATAGAGAGCAAGTATCCTTACAGTGCCTATTATAGTGGTAAAGGTGGTATCAATCAAGTATACACAGGATTTTCTGCTAAGTTATTCAATCATCTATCCATAGGAGTAAATGCATATTATATGTTTGGGAGTATAAATCATGCGAGTGAATTATATTTCAAGAGTCAAGATCTTTATAATTCCAATCATATTCAACAAATTACCAATCAAAACTTTAGATTCAGATATGGAGTCCAATACTTCACGACATTTGCCAGCAAACATTCAATTTGCATAGGAGCTATTTACGAGAACAAAGCATCGATGAATGCAACAGTATACAATTCCTATAAAAGTGATGTTAAAGGTGATACTTTGATTTCAAAAAATGGTTTTGAGCTTCCTCAAACCTTTGGAATGGGTTTGACATATAGTTTAGACAACAAACTGACCTTCTCTACAGATTACACATTACTTCAATGGAGTAATGCACAGTTTTTTGGCAAAACAGACAGCTTAAGAAATCAATCAAAAATAGGATTCGGTACAGAATTCATTCCAAACTTTAAAAGCAGATACTATTTTAATCGTATCAGATATAGAGTGGGTATAAGTATTACTGATCCGTATTATACAATAAACGGTAATATTCCTCCAAAAAACTATAGTATCACATTAGGTTTTGGTTTTCCTTTCCGAAACACAAAATCCATGGTAAATACATGCTTTGAATATGGAAAAATTGGCTCTGTTAATTTATTACAAGAGGATTATTTTAAGTTTTCAATCAGCATTGTAACCAACGAATTTTGGTTTTTCAAACGTAAATTATAGAATTTATAAATCTTGAACACACATTTAATTAAAGGTTCGAAACTAATATTCGGGTATATTTTCAATTTAAGTATCATTTTACTGGGTTTATATTCTTGCACAGAAGAGCCAAAAACAAAAATTGGAGCTGTAACAGATCGAAGTAAAATACCAAGTTTACATGCCAGAGATGTAAGTACAGTTATATCCGATTCTGGGATAACCCGATACCGTATATCAGCCCAAGAATGGTATATCTTTGATAAAGCAAGTCGTCCTCACCAACTATTCCCAAAAGGAATTCATTTGGAGCGATTCAACCCGTCCTTGGTAGTTGATGCAAATATTCATGCTAATTTTGCAAAATATGATGAATTAAATCGAATATGGGAACTCAAAGGTAAAGTTAGAGCAATTAACCTTCAAGGAGAATTGTTTGAAACAGAAGAACTATACTGGAATGAACTGACTGAGAAAATATATTCCGATAAATATATTAAAATAACCCAAGCTAGTCACATAATCACTGGAATAGGCTTTGAGTCTAATCAATCAATGACGCAATACACAATACGCAATCCTCAAGGAATATTCCCTGTTAAAGATAGTGAGTAAGGTCTCTAACTATTCGCTCATTTTATACACTTTGCATTTTCAAGCACTTTAATTATCAATCATTTAACTTATTACAGCAAGTATTTGTTGGCCAGAGTATTCTTAGCATTAATACACATTATTGTAGTGCAATACCATACTAGACACAAAGTACTATCTAAAGCAGCTAACTTCAATATGCAAATCTTATTTTGTTTAAACTATTAATACGTTCATTTAAACTTCTACTAAGATATTGTGGCATAATTAAGACCAATTTACATATCAAGAGTTTAATAAAAAAAGGCAATTGTTTCGTCCGTAACAATTGCCTTTTAATTTGAGCTAAATTGATTATATATTAGCTATACGTTTTATTTCTGAAATGATTGCTTGAGCAAAAGCATCTGCTTGTTGGGCTGTAGATGCTTCAGAATAGATCCGAATAATTGGCTCTGTATTGGATTTTCTTAAGTGTACCCATCCTGTTGGAAAATCAATTTTTACTCCATCAATATCATTTACCTCATATTGTTTATAGGAAGCCTTGATAACAGCCAAAACACCATCAACATCAATAGAGGGGGTTAATTCAATTTTGTTTTTTGAAATGAAATATTCGGGATAGGATTTTTTTAATTCTGAAACCTTCATTCTTGATTTAGCTAGTTGGGTCAAAAACAAGGCAATTCCAACCAAAGCATCTCTTCCATAATGACTTTCGGGATATATAACTCCTCCATTACCTTCACCTCCAATTACAGCATTTGTTGCTTTCATTGCAGCTACAACATTCACTTCACCAACAGCGGCAGCTGTATAGGAGCCACCTCTTAAACTTGTCACATCTCTCAAGGCACGAGTTGAACTTAAATTAGAAACCGTATTGCCTGGTGTATGCTGCAAAACATAATCTGCTACTGAAACTAATGTATATTCCTCTCCAAACATGGTTCCATCTTCACAAATCACAGCCAGCCGATCCACATCTGGATCTACAACAAAGCCAACATCTGCTTTGGAATGTATCATAAGATTAGATATCTCAGTCAAATGTTCTGGAAGTGGCTCGGGATTATGAGGAAAATATCCTGTTGGTTCACAATACAATTTCTCAATTTCTTTCACACCCAATGCTTCCAACAAATCTGGCAAAATAATTCCTCCCACTGAATTTACGCAATCTATCGCAACACGAAAATTAGCAGATCGAATCGCTTCAATATCTACTAATTTTAAAGCAATTACACTATCTATATGCTTTTTATTGTAAATATCTATTTCTGTTAGTTTACCCAATGAATCAACATCCGAAAAAATAAAACTTTCATCATTGGCTATTTTCAATACTGCCTCCCCTTCGTTTGCGTTTAAAAATTCACCATTTTCATTCAACAATTTCAATGCATTCCATTGCTTCGGATTATGACTAGCAGTTAAAATAATTCCACCTGCTGCTTGCTCTGAAGTTACAGCAATTTCGGTAGTGGGAGTTGTAGCCAATCCAATATTAACTACATCAAATCCCATTCCCAATAAAGTGCCAACCACTAATTGATTGACCATTTCTCCAGAGATACGAGCATCTCTCCCAACCACAATTTTATTTGAACTTGAAGTTTTAATATTCTTTATATGCGTAGCATATGCAGCCGTAAAACGAACAATATCTAAAGGATTTAACCCATCACCCACCGGGCCACCAATTGTACCACGAATACCTGAAATTGATTTAATTAATGTCATCTTTTACTATTAGAATTTATCTATAATATGATTTATATTTACGAAAATGATTAATAATGTATCCAAAAATTCAATTATTCTCTCCTCATTATGGAGTAAATCTCAATTTAATGTGATAATAATATGGTTTTACCGACTGCTTATTTGCTTGAAAGCCAATTTTTGAAGGAACAATTAATAATGCTTCCGCATTATTATATTTCATTAATTCGGCAGCTTCATGAAATGCAGCAATTGAATCGATATTTAATCCCAATCGAAACGATTTGGGATTTGGATCATCAGTTACTGTCCAATGATTTCCTATTTCAACCTGAGGGTTATCCAATGTTAGTTCCCTGTATCGAGGCCAAAAAACATTATTGTATTTAATACCTATGGTGGTATCAAGCTTAGATCTTGAGCCTACTTGATGATAATACAAACCACTTTCAGTTTGAAAAAAAACATTCGATTTCCAGACACTATCTTTGGGTATGACTTTAACTACATTGATGTTATTCTGTTTAATAAAGTTTGAAATTTGGTCTTTTTCTTTGGCTGCTAATGAGGCATAAGAAACCTTATCGTCGCATGATAATAAGAAAAAAATGAATAAAAGACCGCAAACTGATAATCGAACAAGATGTTTCATTTAAAATTTAGTTCTAAATTATTTTAAATTTTATTTTAGGAGTTTTACTTCACAAATGATTGAAGTATAAGGAGCTATTTGACCTTTGCCTTTTCTTCCATATGCTAAATACGAAGGTATTAATACGCAAGCACTATCACCTTTGTGCATCAATTTTAAACATTCCTCTAAACCAACAATTATTTCCTTATGCCCCATGATTGCCGAGCCAAACTGTTCATTAATTTTGGTACCGTCCATCAACTTCACTTTCCAAAAATAATGGAACCTTTCTTTATTCTTAATTTGCTCTCCATTGGTCTCTTTCACAAGTCGATACCAGAATCCTACATTACACTTTTTAAGACCCTGGTCGTGTGATGATGCATATATTCGAAGTATGCTATCTTCTTTCTGAGCTAATGATGAATTGATTAACAATAAAGATTTAGCTTGAGTACTTTGTTCTGTTTCCCCTTTATTGGATGGTAACTGTGGCAGTGGTTTTGAACACGCACCTAGGATTAGAATCCAGATAAAAATGTAATTTTTGAAAAAACTCATTAGCGAATATTGGCTATACTTATTATATCAGCAAAAACACCTGCTGCTGTAACACTTGCACCAGCACCATAGCCTTTAATTATCATAGGGTATTCGTTATACCTTTCGGTTGTAATGAGAATAATATTATTACTTCCTTGCAAATCATAAAATGGATGTAAACTATCTACTTCTTGAAGTCCCACATCACATTTACCATTTTCCATCGTTGCTACAAATCTCCATCGCTTATTTTGATTTGCTAAAGCTTTTCTTTTTTCTTCAAATTGCTGATCTAATTCTGAAATAGAATCCCAAAATTGTTGCAAATCACCATCAAAATACTTGTCAGGGATGAAAAGATTTTTAACTACATTATTTTGTTCTACTTTATAGCCCGCCTCGCGTGCAAGTATTACCAATTTTCTAATTACATCCTTTCCGCTCAAATCAATACGTGGATCTGGCTCGGCAAATCGCGCCTCTTTGGCCATCATTATTGCTTTACTCAAAGGAATTTCCTCAGAAATTGTATTAAAAATAAAATTTAATGTCCCTGATAATACTGCTTGCATTTTCTCAATTCTATCACCGCTATTGGTTAAATTATTGATAGTATTGATAATTGGCAAACCTGCACCTACATTTGTTTCAAATAAATATTTAACTCCTCGTCTGCGTGAAATATCCTTTAAATAGGCATAATTTTCATATTCCGACGACGCTGCTATCTTATTTGCTGCCACCACAGATATATTATTCTCTAGCATTTGTTGATACATTGTTGCTATTTTTGGACTAGCTGTACAATCAACAAAAACCGAATTAAAGATATTCATTTTCAGTATCTCATCAACTATCTCATCAGTTGACACAGGACCATTATGAGGTATCAACAATTCCTTATATTTATGCAGATTGATACCTTCAGCTTGAAACAACATTTTTGATTCAGAAATAATTCCAACCACATTTATTTTTAGTCCATTTTGGGTTATAAGTTTTGGTTGTTGCATTTTTATCTGTTCCAACAAACTTCCACCTACCGTTCCAACGCCGACGATGAATAGATTAAGGACCTGATATTCTGACAAAAAGAATGAATCATGTATTACACTCAAGGCTTTTCTCAATGAGCTTTTATCAGTTACAAACGAGATATTTGTTTCGGATGCACCTTGAGCACACGCTACTACATTTATGCCATTCCTACCTAAGGTACCAAATAACTTTCCGGCTATACCTGGAGTGCGTTTCATATTATCACCTACAATAGCTACTGTAGCTAAATTATCTTCAGATATAATATTATTTATTTGGCCTTGAGATATTTCGTAGTCAAATTCTTGCTTCAACACTTCAACTGCAATAATGCTATCTGAGTTTTTCACTCCTATGGAAGTTGTATTTTCAGATGAGGCTTGTGACACCATAAATACACTTATGCCATTTTTTGATAAAGTATTAAATATTCGGGAATTAACACCAATTACACCCACCATTCCTAAGCCCTGAACTGTGATTAATGAAGTATCATTGATTGAAGATATACCTTTGATAGCCTTTAATGGATCATCCGATTTGACATTTGAAATCAAAGTCCCTTTTGATGATGGATTGAAAGTGTTTTTAATACGTACAGGAATATTTTTGTGAAAAACGGGAAAAATAGTGGGAGGATATATAACTTTGGCTCCAAAATTTGACAATTCCATAGCCTCAATAAAACTTAATTTGTCTATTACATAAGAATTATCAATTACTCGAGGATCAGCAGTCATAAATCCATCAACATCCGTCCATATTTCCAATTCTGATGCTTCAAGTAATGATGCTATCAAAGCAGCTGTATAATCTGAACCTCCACGTCCTAAATTGGTAATAAAATTGGACACAGCATCAGTTGAAACAAAACCACCACATACAGATACATTGGGCATTGAAACAAATGTTTCTTTTAAACATCTCGATGTAGCATCAAAATCAACAATATGTTTATCAAATTGATTGATGGTTTTAATAAACTGCATTGAATTAAAATGCACAGCATCAGATATTGTGTTTGCTATAATGAGTGAAGAAATCACCTCTCCATAACTTACAATGACATCTGTTATTTTAACAGAGATATCTTTTATCAAGCTTACCCCTTTAAGTATATTTGATAATTCTTCAAATTTTGTTTTAACCAACGAGAATACATACTCTTTGTTCTCATCTAACACCACTTCATCTATAATTCTATTATGCAAAACGAACAATTGCTCTAATTTTGAGATGTACTCATCATTTGCTTCAGCAGCTAGATTTGTTAATCTATACAATTCATCAGTTACACCAGACACTGCAGATACAACTACAATTACTGGCTCTGTTTGACCTTCAACGATTTTCTTCACACTCAAAATAGCCTGTACAGAACCTACGGATGTTCCACCGAATTTCAAAACCTTCATCTTTTATAAAACAGATTAAAATGTTAGCAATGTTATAATACACAAAATTAGCTATTTTCCGTCGAATAATCACTGTTTTTCCCATTTTTTCAGATAAACTATTGTAACATCTCAAAAAAAAAACTACTTTTGCATCGCTTAAATCGAAAGATTAATGGTCTGGTAGCTCAGCTGGATAGAGCAACGCCCTTCTAAGGCGTGGGTCGTGGGTTCGAATCCCGCTCGGATCACAAGAAACCCCTCTTTGTAAACTACAAAGAGGGGTTTCTTGTGATTAAAACATATATAATCTATACCCTAAATCTAAACTTAAAATAGATGATTTAAAATACAATCAACTCTAATACTTTACATTTACCCAATCATTTTAGTACATCCTTCACACATCTAACAGAAAAGCCAGCAGTACCAGATTCATCTTTCATTTTCAAACTATCACTATCGAAAGACAAGGAAAAGTAATACACTCCTGTACTCGTCCACCATATTCCAGCACGTTTAATTCCTCCAAAAAAACCTGTTTCATCACGTCCTCCTCCTGGTAATGCAGAGAAACCTGACTTATTATTCGAAGCCAAATCATTACCAATTAAACCTTCACCTTTAAATTCATCCCAACTTGACTTAGCGGCTAAACTTATACCAATTTTATTTGAAATCGTATCACCAGCATTGAAATTATATCCACTTTTTATTAAATAATCTTTAAGTTTTTTCCAATCTTCAAACGAGGCCACTCTCCAACCTTCTGGAGCCAAACCACGTGAGTCGTTTACAGCTGCCATATTATACAATCTGCCGTAAGTAAATGAATTAGAACTTTTATTGTTATAGTTACACCAATGTCCGACGTCATGACTTGACCACTTTTCAGATTTAGTTTGCATCGTAATTTTATCTCCATTACGATAATGAGTAACCCTTAAATTTTGAACCATCCATATTTGGTCACCTAATATTACACTATCATACTTATTTCCATCAATATCACTTATTAAACCAGTCCCTCGTGGTTTCAAACCATAAGGATCACATGCAGTTAACAAAAAAAGTACATTCAACACAACAAAAAAAGTAAAAAAAATATTTTGCTTTTGCATTCCTTTAGTATTAAAAATAAACATGTTATAAAATTTTGACAAAGCAGATTTAAGCATCAGTAACTTAAAATTCAAATTCATTTGCTCATCTAGATTTAAAGAATTTAAAAATTGCAAATCACAAATAGATTGACAAATTTATAACAATTTAAGCAAGATAGCAAACATTTGTATGTATTGTTATTATCAAATTGACATAAACATTATGAGAACAACATAAGTTTATATATTTACTGATACTTAAAACAAGGATATTGAAAGACAATTCAGTATCTTTGCAAATTGTTATATAATAATAATCACTATGCGACAAGAAATACAACTAATTGTTACGCCAGAATTAGCAAGTAATGATTCACAAATAAAAACTACATTGGCTAACAAAATCGGGATTTCTAGCGATCGAATTACCCACATTAAGATACTTAAGAAATCGATTGATTCTAGGACATTGCATGTTAAAATAATTTTCAATATTGAAGTATTCTGGGATGAAACTCCTACACTTGAAAGCATTCAAACTATAAACTATCCACAAGTAAATGACAATAAAACAGCAATTATAATTGGAGCTGGACCGGCTGGATTATTTGCTGCCTTGAAATTAATTGAAAATGGCATTAAACCCATTATTATCGAACGAGGAAAAAGCATTCGAAAAAGAAAACTTGACATTGCTCAACTAAATAGAAACAGTGGATTTAATCCAGAATCAAACTATTGTTTTGGCGAAGGAGGAGCAGGTACTTTTTCTGATGGCAAATTATATACTCGCTCTAAAAAGAAAGGTAATGTTAAAAGTATCTTTCATACATTTTTCCAACACGGTGCAGATGAATGTATTCTTTATGATTCGCACCCTCATATAGGGTCGGACAAGCTACCAATTGTAATTGAGAATATTAGTAATACCATAATCAATTCAGGTGGTGAGATACACTTTGAGAAAAAGATGAGTGAAATAATCATCGAAAATCATAAAATTGTTGGATGTAAAACTTCAGATGGCTCTATTTTTAGCTCATCTGCACTGATGCTTGCCACAGGACATTCAGCTCATGACACATACGAAATGCTTTTTAAACAAGGTATTTCATTAGAACAAAAAGGTTTTGCTATGGGTGTACGTGTTGAACATCCACAAAATTTAATTGACAGCATTCAATACCACTGTCAAGATAGAGGCCCTTTTCTTCCTGCTGCAACTTACAGTCTGGTAGAACAAGTTAAAGAAAGAGGAGTCTACTCGTTTTGTATGTGTCCTGGTGGACATATTGTACCTGCATCAAGCAATGAAAACGAAATTGTAGTTAATGGAATGTCGGTATCTACAAGAAATTCATCATATGCAAATTCAGGAATAGTAGTTGAGATTAGGCCTGAAGATATACCAGATGAATTTAATCAATTTGGTGTATTAGCTGGTTTAAAATATCAAAAATACGTTGAGCATCTTGCATTGAAAAACAATGGAGGTTTGGGAAAAACTGCTCCTGCTCAACGTCTTGTTGATTTTGTAAAAGGCATATTGTCAGCCGATTTACCAGATTGCTCCTATCTCCCTGGGTTAATTTCATCACCTCTTCACTTTTGGCTTCCAGAGAACATTTCTACACGTCTGAGGGAAGGATTTAAATTGTTTGATAAAAAAATGAAGGGTTTTTTAACAAATGATGCTGTAGTTGTAGGTGTAGAAACTCGCACTTCATCCTCGATTCGTATACCACGAGATCAAACCACGGGTCAACATCCACAAATCACAGGTCTTTTCCCTTGCGGAGAAGGTTCTGGCTATTCAGGTGGAATAACTTCATCAGCAATTGATGGCGAAAATGCAGCATTATATGTTGCGGATTTTCTCAACAAATAAGAAACATAAATATGAGGTTCAAGAGTAGTTCAACCAGTGCAAGAAATACCCATCTTAAAGTCAATGAAGATATCGATTTAATGAATTTTCTACTCTCTAAAATGGGTGGGATGAGTCGAAACTCTATCAAGTCCTTATTAGCTCACCGTCAGGTAATGGTAAATGGGGAAATATCAACTCAATTCAATCTTCCTCTAAAGACCAATGATAGTGTATCCATTACAAGCGGAAGAGGTAATATTGAACTACATCATCCCAAATTAAAGATTATATTTGAAGACTCATATTTGATTGTGGTTGAAAAAAAAGAAGGACTTCTCACAGTTAGTACAGGAAACAATAATGAGACTACTGCATTTTCTATTCTCAAAACTCATATAAAAAAAAGTTCTCCTTCCAACAGAATTTATGTGGTTCATAGACTTGACAGAGAAACATCAGGAGTGATCATGTTTGCAAAGACAAAAGAAGTACAAATTATTCTTCAAGAAAACTGGCATAGAATTATCACAAAAAGAGTTTATACTGCATTAGTTGAAGGATGTGTTTCAAAAGAAACTGACACTATTTGCTCATGGCTAACCGAAAACGAAAAATCACTCAAAATTCATTCGAGCAAGCAAGATAATGGAGGTCAGGAAGCAATAACACATTTTAAAAGAATAAAATCCAACGATAATTTTTCATTACTTGAAATTGAACTTGAAACAGGGAGAAAAAATCAAATCCGTGTTCACATGCAGGATATAGGCCATCCTATTGTTGGAGATAAAAAATATGGTTCAACCACAAATTCAATAAATAGACTTGGACTTCATGCTAAAGTATTGGCATTCTATCATCCTATAACCACCGAAATTATTAGTTTTGATTCGCCTGTACCAAAAAGCTTTCAATATGTCTTTCACTAAAAAAAACGAGCGATTTTTCGAAATCTGAAAAATCGCTCGTTTATATCATCCTAGGATAAAATCAATCCTTAATATAACAACGTGTTCTAAAATAAGGTTCTTTGTCGTAATTATCCCAAATACCAACTGCATTGATATTCGTTTCAAGTTGACCAGTTGATATAGCTGTTTTAATACCCATTCTTCGAGCATCATCATTCATAGCAACATAGTACAATGAGTGAATTCCCTTCTTTTGCCAATCTGGATGAACTCCATTAAAATACAGATCAATTGTATCAAATTTTCGTAAAGCTTTCAAAATATGAATAAAACCAAAAGGAAATATTTTGCCTTTTGCCTTTTGAAAAGCATTAGATAATGATGGAAAACTAATACCAAAGCCTACAACATCATCTTTTTGATCAAGAATAAAACAAATCAACTCTGGACGTGCAAAACCAAAATATGCTTTTAAGTAAAAATTTATTTGCTTATCTGTCAACTCAGTAAAACCATAAAGATTTCTGAAAGCTAAATTCAAAGTATGGAAAAAGCCAGGTGCATATTTCATCAATTCCTTTTTATTTTTTGCCTTATGAACTCTTAGGTTATACTTCTCAGCAATCAACTTATTAATCTTACCAACTTTCTCAGGAATTGGTTGTGAGGCATTAATTTTATATTGAATCCAATCTACTGATTTGGCAAACCCATGAATTTCCATGTGTTTAGGGAAATAATCAAAATTATACGCACTTGTTATTGCTGGTTGATTTTGAAATCCTTCTACAAGCATACCTTCTGGATCTAAGTCAGAAAACCCTAATGGTCCATGTATCCCTTTCATTTCTTTTGACTCTCCCCAAGATTGTGCAGCATCTAACAATGCTTTTGACACCTCAATATCATCAATAAACGCAATCCAACCAAAGCGAGTACGATAATCATTCCATTTAACATTGGCTTTATGATTAATTATTGCTAAAACACGACCAACAACTTTATCATTTTTGTATGCCAGAAAAAATGCTGCTTCGCAATGTTCAAATGCAGGATTCTTCTCTTTGCTAAAAGTAATCCACTCATCCATTATCAGTGGTGGAACCCAGTTTTTATCTTCCTTATACAACTCAAATGGAAAAAGAATGAACTGCTTCATCTCATTTTTAGTTTTTGCTTCTCTAATAATCACCTTTGCATCATTTGCCATTTGTGCTGCCATTTATTCCTCTTTTAAAGCATTAATTAATCTATTTTAACCAAATTACGCGTTAGAAAATGCGTAATCGCTATCTAATATGTCCCCAAGACTTTTTCATATCCCTTTACTCTAATTAAACTTTCTATAGTTTAATGCACTGACAATACAAAACATTTAGTAGATTGAGTCATGGTCTAAATCCTACTATATAATTTGTGCCAACGGTATTAGAGAAGTGTTTACCCTTATCAAATCAATCGTTAGATTTTCAAAACTTATATTAATTAATTAGGGTTTAATTATTCGCAAATATATAAAAAAACAATCAACCTACATCATTACTACCCCATAAAGACATAGAGACATTTTATCTGAAAATATTCATATACAGAGATAGGTTTTAAAAAACAAGAGACTAGAATAAAAAATTCTAATCTCTTGAATATTTCTCAACTAACTATAAAATACACATAGTTTTAATTCAGAATAAAATGAATATAACACTAAATCTTATATAAAGAGTTTACTATACCCAACGAACGTAACAGAAATCTTGACGATGAGGCAGCAAATCATTCTTAGGGAACATACGGAATCCAAATTTAAATGAACCAGCCATATTCATTTGATAATCAAGAGTAAAGAACATCTTTGAACCTTCAACTTTTTCTAATTGAAACTCTTTAACATCATACAACACCTCTTGGTTATTTTTTCCAATTTTAGTTGCAACAAACTCCAAGCCGATACCTTGATCATTGATAGATGCTGTATCTATAACAAAGTTCATGGTATAATTTTCAGCTACTTTAGGATTAGTAAATAATACTTCAGGAACATCTTTAACTACTACTTCAATTGCATCCCATCCTGTTGCCACCTGCTCTTTCCAAGCTGCAATTTTTTTAGCAATTGCAAAATCATTTGCAATCAAAGATTGATGACAGCTAGCCAATTTAGTATAAAAACGTTCAATATAATCGTCAATCATACGTTTTGTTGTATAACGAGGAGTAATCTGAGCTATCGAGTTCTTAATATACTGTATCCATTCGGGTGAATAGCCTTTGGTACTCTTAGCATAAAATAGAGGTACAATTTCATTTTCAAGCATACTGTAAATTGTTGCTGCATCTAATTGGTCTTGATGTGAATCATTTTCATAGGTACGTTTGTCAGTAAGTGCCCATCCTGCCCCTTTAACATATCCTTCTAACCACCATCCATCAAGTACTGAAAAATTCAAGACACCATTCATTTGTGCCTTCTCTCCTGAAGTTCCAGATGCTTCTAAAGGACGAGTAGGTGTATTTAACCAAATATCAACACCAGACACCAAACGTTTTGCTAGTCGCATGTCGTAGTTTTCCAAGAAAATAACTTTTCCTAAGAACTGAGGCATGCGAGAAATTTCGATTATTCGTTTAATGAGACCTTGACCTCCACCATCAGCTGGGTGAGCTTTACCAGTAAATAAGAATTGTACAGGATGTATTGGATTATTAACAATTTTTTCTAAGCGTTCCAAGTCAGTAAACAACAAGTGTGCTCGTTTGTAAGTTGCAAATCTACGACCAAATCCAATGATCAAAGCATTTGGATTGATGGCTTCAAGCACATTTACAATACGAGAAGGATCACCTTGATTTTTCAACCAACTTTCAGTAAACTGGGCTTTGATAAAATCAACCAATCTATTTTTTAAACCCATACGTAAATTCCAAATCTCCTCATCAGGCACTGTATATATTTGTTCCCAAATTTTCAAATTGGATTGATCCGAATAGAAATTTTTATCAAAATACTTTTCATACAATGCTTTCCATTCCGAAGCAGTCCAAGTAGGCATGTGAACACCATTTGTAACGTAGCTAACATGAAGTTCTTCTGGATAATAACCTTTCCAAATAGGTTGAAACATATTCTGAGAAACCTTTCCATGCACCCAACTCACACCATTTACTTGTTGACATGTATTACATGCAAAAGCACTCATACTGAATTTTTCGTGAGGATTTCCAGGATGTTCACGTCCCATATCAATAAAATCTTCCCAAGAAATACCCAATTTAGAAGGAAAATCATTCATGTACTTTCTAAACAATCCCTCTTCAAAACTATCATGACCAGCAGGAACGGGAGTATGAACAGTATAAAGTGAACTTCCTCTAATTACTTCTAAAGCCTGATTAAAGCTTAAGTTTTTTTCTGCAATAATATCAACCAATCGCTGTGCATTAATTAATGCTGCATGTCCCTCATTGCAATGGTACACCTCTTTTTTGATTCCTAGTTTATTTAGAGCTAAAATTCCTCCTACTCCTAATAATAGTTCTTGCTTCATTCTATTTTCCCAATCTCCACCATACAGTTGATGTGTAATGAAACGATCTTCAGGTGAATTCAAATCATTGTCTGTATCCAATAAATACAATGCGATACGACCTACAGATACTTTCCAAATATACGCGCTAACCGTTCTACCAGGATATGGAACTTCAACCACAATTGAATTCCCTTTATCATCTCTCATCTTTTTAATTGGAAGATTTCCAAAAACTTGAGGTTCATAAACAGCTATTTGTTGACCATCAACCGACAAAGACTGAGTAAAATAACCGTATCGGTATAAAAATCCAATTGCAGTAAGATCAATATTACAATCACTTGCCTCTTTCAAATAATCACCAGCTAACACACCCAAACCTCCTGAATAAATTTTAAGAATCTCAGTAAGTCCATACTCCATACTGAAATAGGCTATTGTGGGTTTATCTGTTCGTTTTTCTACTGACATATAAGCCGAATAATCAGCATAAACGTCATCCAACTTTTTAACAAATTCAGCATCATTTCCCATTGCAAGCAATTTTTCATAGCTCAACGTATTCAACAGTTCAATAGGATTTGACTTAACCTCTATCCAAACTTCCTTATCTATTTTTCGAAACAGGTCCTTTGCTTTGGCACTCCAAACCCACCAGATATTGTTAGCTATTTCATCCAATTTACTCAAATTTGATGGCAAATGCGACTTAACATTAACTGTGGTTAAGTTTGATTCATTCAAATGGTTTACTTTAATTTTCATACGTATACTAAATTAGTTTATATAATTTTCATTTATTTGATATTACTGTATCTGCTTTTGACTAATCAATAATTTGAATTAAGACTTATTAATCAACTTTAATTGTTTTATTTTATTCTATTGTTCTTATTAGCCAGTGCAATTTGATATGCCTTTTGATAGTATTGAATAAAATGTTTCCACAATGCCTTTTCTGCAATATCTGAAGCATTCTTTCTTGTTTGTTCTACCTTATTCTTGTCCATTGACAGAAATTGAAAAATCATATCAGCTATTCCTTCGGACACCTCATAGGAATTAAAATCTGTGCGATGTATTATACCAACTCCACTATCAATATTTTGTGGTTCGGATGACACCCACTGTCCAAAGCCTGACAAATCAGTTGTAATTGTAGGAACATGAAATGCAACACTTTCTAAGGGCGTATATCCCCATGGCTCATAATAGGATGCAAAAACAGAAATATCCATTCCTATTAAGAGTTGATAATATGTCATATTAAAAATACCATCATTTCCATTTAAATAGGACGGCACAAAAATAATTTTGACACGTTCATGCTCACTATTTGTAAATTGATGCCAACGTATTGCCGACATTATTTGATCATGATCATAATTAAAGAGATCATGCGTCGTAAATTTATTCCATGAATTCAGTTGTCTATCTGACTTTTCTAAGGCTTTGGCCAAATCCTTTCTATATCCAGAGATATGAGCTGGTACCATTATAAACACTACCACATCTCTATCCAAAGTATGATTTTGAGTAAGAATTTTTAACCCATCTAACAAAGTATCCAATCCTTTATTTCTATATTCATACCTACCTGCGGTACAAACAAAAAGTGGGTTGTCGTTTAAATTATAGTCCAACAGTACTTCAGCCACATTGCGTAAAACTTCTCTTGCCTGTTTACGACCATTGGTAAATGCTTTAGCTTTTGGAACAAAAACATCTTCAAATCCATTGGGGGTAATGATATGTGGCTTTAATTCTAACAGTTGCTCTGATTCTCTACCTGTGATATCACTCACCGTTGTAAAGCAATCAACTGTATGAGCACCAGCTTTCTCTGTCGAATGCTTAGAAACCATATTTAATTCATATGCCATTTGATTCCCATTATAAGCTTTCAAATAATCATATAATGGTTTCTTATTACCAGCAATTGACCTACCTATTGATGTAGCATGTGTTGTGAAAATTGTGGCAATAGAGGGCACATGAGATTTTATGTAAAACGCACCAAAAGTAGTCATCCATTCATTAAAATGTGCAACAACTTGATGTTTGGACGAAAGTTTAAAAAATTTAAAGTAACTTTCTATTACTATACCTGTAGAATAACCAAACATAGAAGACTCATCATAATCTCCATAAGCATATAGTGACTCTACCCCTTCTTGCTCCCAAATCTGACCGTATATTTGATCTTTCTGAGACATAAGCGGACAAAAATCAACGAGTACTGATACTGGTGTACCTGGAACTAACCATCGACCAATCCTAATATTCAATGAATACTCTTTCTTTACATAATCCTTCCAACCATTTAACAGATCTTCAGATTCTTCGAAATAAGGACTTTCGAAATCCTTCCAAACATCTGGACCTATAAATATAAGTTTATCGCCATATGCTGCTGACAAGGTTGCCGCACGTGTTGATAACACCGTATAAATACCACCTACTAAGTTGCAAACTTCCCAACTTGTTTCAAAAATATATTCTGGATTGATTTTTTGAGCCATTTTGAAATATAAATTACATTATTGCAAAGATAACATTTGTTTTAAAACTAAAAATTAATATACTACTATTTTGAATTTAAAATATTAAAAGTTATTACATGCATTCTTACTTTTAATCAAAACACCAAAATGGTTGTATCATGATTACTACATCTGACAGATAATATTGATACAAAAAATACACTAAGACAACACTTTCAAGTGTATCTACGCAATACTAAAAACTACAAATCTTCATTTTAAAATTTCAAATGCATAAGAACTGCTTAATACTTACAAACATCTATTATTCCTGCACATAATGAATTTTATTATTTCCTATGTGCAAGTATTTAATTGTTATTGTTCATTATATACTTTACATATAAAATCCCGTAGGGATTAACCATGTATAATGGCACATCTTGGTTTTACGGGAACCCAAATGTAATTGGGTAAAGGAGTACAAACAGGGAAAAAGGACCCCGTAGTGGATTCAACTATATTCACCCTGTAGAATTCAACTCACTATGAGGTTGATATTTTAGTGACATTCACATCCTACAGTTGCGTTTAGCTAAGTGAGGCTTCTTCAAGGTTAACTTATAAGATTTTTTCAGCAGGCTTTATTTATTGGATGATATATAATATGCCAATCAACATCCTATTAGCAATAAATAAAAAACGAAGCTCTACATTTCTATCCAATACAATATTGGGGTACTTTATACTTCAAACAATATTCAATTTAAAACTGAATACGAACATCAAGATAGCAATTTCAATAAAACAAGCATTTATGTTGCAAATAAAAATCCTAAAATTACATCTTAAATGTGAAAAAACTAAAAAATACATTTCTATAAATCAAGCATAACAATAAGCATATTAACTTGATTTACATAGCATTAGCACTATATTTTCGAGTAAATGCAATTTGATACTACACCCAACAGTTTGAAATATAATCCATAAAAAGTGATTATCAAAGTGAAATTTTATCGTACCTTTGTGTCGATTTTCTCAAACCAACTTAACTAATTCAATAAAACATGAGCAGTTTTTCGCTTTTTCTTGTTGTTCTAATCACAGGAATAACTTTAGTGATTGCCGGATTAGGAATGGCATTACTTTTGGCACCTAAATCATTCAATAATCAAAAAGGAGAACCCTACGAGTGTGGTATACCCACCAAAGGTACCTCTTGGATGCAATTCAAAGTAGGATATTATTTGTATGCAATACTATATCTTATGTTTGATGTGGAAGCAATTTTCTTGTTCCCATGGGCTACCATCGTGCGTGATTTGGGCATTCAAGGACTATATAGCATATTATTTTTCATTGTTATTTTAGCATTAGGATTGGCTTATGCATGGAAGAAAGGAGTATTAAAATGGAATTAAAGGATATTAAAATTAAAGGGATACCAACATCCGAATTCAGGGACAACGAATATCTTGAGAATTACATCAAAGAATTGGAAGCCAACGGTGTAAATGTATTAGTAAGCAAATTAGATGATTTAATCAATTGGGGTCGTTCCAATTCGATTTGGCCTTTAATTTATGCTACAAGTTGTTGTGGTATAGAGTTCATGTCAACTGCTGCGGCACATCACGATATAGCTCGTTTTGGCATGGAAGTAACTCGTAACAGTCCGCGCCAAGCAGATTTGATGATAGTGGCAGGTACCATGGTTCACAAAATGGCTCCACTTATTAAACGAGTTTATGATCAAATGGCAGAGCCAAAATATGTATTAGCAATGGGTGCATGTGCCATATCGGGAGGACCTTTTGTAAATTCATATCACGTAGTAAAAGGAGTGGATCAAATAATCCCAGTAGATGTTTACGTACCAGGCTGTCCTCCACGTCCCGAATCCTTGTTTTATGGTTTGATTCAATTACAACGCAAAATCAAAATAGAACAATTTCTTGGTCACAAACAAAGATAAAGAACTTCAAATCAATGGATTCATTTGACTTTAGCCAACACTTTTTAGAAAGACTTTTGCATCCGATATTTTAAGAAGAAACAGATGGAAAACATAAAAAAGCTAGTTCTGAACACTGTAAGTGATGCAGTGATTGAAGAAAAACAGATTTTGACTGTTACAGTGGAGCCTAAAAAACTTCATCTTTTAGCAAAAACTTTGAAAGATAATGCAGAACTATCGTTTGACTTTTTAGTGAAACTGATAGGTACTGATTGGGGAGAAAAATTAGGTGTCACTTACCTTTTGTCTTCATCCTCGGATTTATCTAAAGAAATTGTACTTAAAACTGGAACTGAAGACCGTGAAAACCCTCTTTTATATTCGGTTACAGATTTATACGAAACAGCACACTTCAACGAACGTGAAGTATACGCTTTATTAGGAATTCGGTTTATCAACAATCCTGATATGCGTAAGTTTTTCTTGAATAGCGACTGGGTAGGTTATCCTCTCCGTAAGGATTATGATGCAAATCCTGAATTAAACCCTGTTTCATTGGTAAGTAAAGAAATGATTGACGTGGCACCACGTATCATGGAAACAAAAGATGGTTTTAAAGAAGAATTGGTCGACATATTTGACAATGATGATTACGTAATCAACATTGGACCACAACACCCTTCTACTCATGGAGTTATGCACTTCCGCACATCACTAGATGGTGAGATTGTAAAAAAAATTGACGTTCATAGTGGATACATACACCGTGGTATTGAAAAACTTAGTGAAAGTCTTACCTATCCACAAATTTTACACTTTACTGACCGATTAGATTATCTATCTGCCAATATCAACCGTCATGCATTATGTATGTGTGTTGAAAAGGCTGCAGAAATTGAAGTACCTGAAAGAGCGCAATACATTAGAACTATCATGGATGAATTGAATCGTATTGATTCACACCTGTTAGCTTGGGCATGTCAAACCAATGACTTGGGTGCAACAACAGCATTTATCTACGGTATGAGAGAACGCGAAATTATTCTCCATATTTTCGAAAAAACATGTGGAGGCAGATTGATAATCAATCAAAACGTTATCGGAGGTGTGATGTTTGATATATATGATGAATTCCAAAAAGATGTCAAATCATTCATCCCCTATATGAGAGAAAAACTGGTAGAGTACGACAGATTCTTTTCTCATAACGTAATAGCTTTAGGACGTATGATTAATATAGGAAATCTAACCAAAGAAGATGCTATCAGTTATGCAGTTACTGGGCCTGCTGGACGCGGTTCGGGATGGTCGTGCGATATCCGTAAACATCAACCCTACGCTCTGTATGACAAAGTTCAGTTTAAAGAAATTATAAGATATGAAAATGACTCTTATGCGCGGTATTTAAATCGCTTAGATGAAATAGAAGAATCATTAAAAATTATCGAACAATTGATAGATAATATTCCTGCTGGAGAAATATGTGCAAAAACAAAAGCTATTATCAAACTACCTGTAGGAGAATATTTCCAACGAGTTGAAGCTTGTAGAGGTGAATTTGGAGTATATATTGAGAGTCGTGGTGATAAAACTCCTTATCGCCTCAAATTCCGTTCTCCATCCATGGCATTGGTATCTGCTATGCCATTGATATGTAAAGGTGAAAAGATTTCTGACTTTATAGGCATAGGCGGTTCGATGGACTATGTAATTCCAGATATTGATAGATAAACATCTCTATTTCTTTCTAATAAAAAAATAATACTAACAACTCAACTCCCCAATAGGGGTTGGGGGTAATAATAATTTTTTATGATATTAAATTACTCACAACCATTAGAATTTTCGAATCTAAGTACATGGCTAGATACAACTCTCAGAAACAATATGTCTGACTCGTTGGCATTGTCGATTGAATTTATACTTGTAGGAGTACTTTTACTAGCTGCATATGCTGTAATTGCTTTGGTTTTGATATATGTAGAACGCAAAATCACAGCATTCTTTCAAGCTCGATTTGGCCCCAATCGTGTAGGTCAGTACGGACTATTGCAAAGTTTGGCAGATATGATAAAAATTCTTTTAAAAGAAATTATTCTCATTAATAAGGTTGACAAATTCTTGTTTTATGCAGCACCATTTTTTATGGTAGGTGCCTCGATGTTGACATTTGGTGCTATTGCATTTGGCAAAGGATTACAAGCTGTAGATTTCAATATTGGAGTACTTTATGTAACAGCTGTATCGTCATTGGGGATTATTGGAGTTCTTCTGGCAGGATGGTCAAGTAATAATAAATACTCAATGATTGGAGCTATGCGAAGCGGTGCACAATTTGTAAGTTACGAGCTTTCTGCTGGCTTTGCATTGATGACAATGGTTGTACTATCAGGCACAATGCAGTTTTCCGAAATAATCAACCAACAAACTTACTGTTGGAATATTTTCAACGGCCACATATCATCAATTATCGCATTTTTCATCTATCTAATATCAGGACATGCAGAGACCAACCGCGGACCATTTGACTTACCCGAAGCAGAATCTGAGCTTACAGCTGGATATCATACGGAATACTCTGGATTGCAATTTGGATTCTTCTATTTGGCTGAATATCTAAATATGTTCATAATCGCTTCAATTGCAACTGCTGTATTTCTTGGAGGTTGGATGCCAATACAAATTAAAGGTTGGGACGCTTTCAATCAGATTATGAATTACATACCATCGTACGTATGGTTTTTCTCAAAAACAGGTGTTTTGATTTTCTTTAGTCTTTGGGTACGATGGTCATTCCCTCGTTTAAGAATAGATCAACTTTTAAATCTTGAATGGAAATATTTATTACCTATTAACTTGGTAAACTTATTGGTAATGGTAATATTAGTACTAACAGGTTTAACTTTAACTGATTTATTCCCAAGCTGGTTTTAATAATCGAATTTTTATACTTTACTCTTAGGTCGGATAATTCATAAACATTATTAACAATTAATTATACACAATGAGTTCTTTATCACAATATTTTTCAGGCCTGTTCACAGGCATTCGATCGCTGATGAAAGGCATGTCCGTTACGTGGGTAGAATTATGGACAAAAAAAGTAACATCGCAATATCCAGAAAATAGAGATACCTTGGTTATCTCGGATCGTTTTCGATGCGAGTTGGTTATGCCACATGATACCAATAACGAGCATGCATGTACTGCATGTGGTATTTGCCAAATGAATTGTCCAAATGGAACGATAAATATCGTATCAGAGATGGTAGAAACCGAAGATGGGAAAAAGAAAAAGGTTTTGAAAAAATACACCTACGATTTAGGAATGTGTACATTTTGTAATTTATGTGTAGTTACTTGTCCTTCTGATGCAATTAAGTTTGAAAACACTTATGAAAATGCAATATTTACAAGAAGTAAATTAATTCAAACACTTAATCACGAAGGTTCGAAACTACGTGAAAAGAAAAAAGAGAAACCAGCACCTGTGGCTGAATAAGAAATAAGTAATTAGAAATTAGACATACAACCCAATGGCAAATCAGATTATTTTTTACGTATTAGCAACGATTATTGCTACATTTTCAATTTTGGCTGTCACTTCAAATAAAATTATTCGTTCTGCTTTGTATTTACTTTTTGTATTACTTAGCACTGCCGGTCTATATCTGTTGCTTAATTATCCGTATCTATTTGGTGTTCAAATAGCTGTTTACGCAGGTGGAGTAATGGTACTATTTATATTTGCGATATTCCTGACCAATAAACCAGGAGATAAAGTTGAAAAAGAACAACCAATAAGACGTATCGTAGCAGCAATTACAGCAATTACAGGTGTTGCATTATGTGCACATATAATATATTATAATGTTACTAAGGCATTTACAACCTTCATTGCAGAAGAAGAAAAGATTCAAAACATTGGTCATACCTTGATGGGTACCGAAAAATACCAATACCTTCTTCCTTTTGAAGTAATAAGTATATTATTATTGGCTTGTATTGTTGGTAGTATTATGATTGCTAGAAAAAGATAAGAATATCTTAAGTTCTGAATAGTCATTTAACTCCATCGTTTTCAAATTTTAGTATTAAATTTCAATTAATAGATATGGGTGATTTTATTGCAAATTTTGGATTGGGTCAAGTACCAATTACAGCTTATCTAGGGGTAAGTTTAATTATGTTTTTTTCCGGTGTTTATGGTTTTTTGACACGTAAAAGTTTATTGATGATATTGGTAGCGGTAGAACTTATGCTTAATGCTGTAGATATCAACTTTGTGGTGTTTAACCGATTTTTATTCCCAGGTCAATTTGAAGGTTTTTTCTTTGCACTTTTCACAATAGCAATTGCGGCCTGTGAAACAGCTGTAGCCATAGCCATAATCATCAACATCTACCGCAACACCAGTAGCGTTCAAGTGGGTGACTTGGATGAAATGAAAGAATAAGCCATTCAATCAATACACAAAAGCATTACATTATAAACACATGTAAGTAAATAAATTATAATTATCAAATAGAACATATGCAGTACACGTTACTAATTCTCGCACTACCATTGCTTAGTTTCATATTTCTAGGACTTATGGATTCTAAGTTAAAAGCTCATGCATCCGGGTTGTTTGGAACTTGTATACTTGGAGCTATCACAATACTGTCATACTTTACTGCTTTTCAGTATTTTACCACCCAGAAGATAGATGGTGTATATCAAAAAGTTACAGCATTACAAACCGAATGGATTCGCTTCACTGAATATTTACATATCGATTTGGGTATATTGTTAGATCCCATATCGGTAATGATGTTGGTAGTGATAACTACTGTATCGTTAATGGTTCATATCTACAGCTTAAGTTATATGCATGGTGAGAAAGGATTTCAACGTTACTATGCCTTCCTTTCATTATTTACATTCTCAATGCTTGGTTTGGTTGTAGCTACCAATATTTTTCAAATGTATATTTTTTGGGAGTTAGTTGGGGTTTCATCATTCTTATTGATTGGTTTCTATTACACCAAACCATCTGCAGTAGCTGCATCGAAAAAAGCTTTTATCGTAACTCGCTTTGCAGATTTATTTTTCTTAATTGGCATTCTGATACTTTCGTTCTACACAAAAACATTTGACTTTAAAGAACTTACTACAGTTGACACAAATGCTTTTGCTAGTTCTACAGGTGTCACTTTTCTTGGTTACGGAGTTATCAGCTGGGCAATGGCAGGCATATTTATCGGTGGGGCAGGTAAATCAGCCATGTTTCCTTTACAAATCTGGTTACCAGATGCTATGGAAGGTCCAACTCCTGTTTCTGCTCTGATTCATGCTGCAACCATGGTAGTTGCTGGTGTTTATCTAGTGGCACGTTTCTTCCCTGTATATTATTTTCAAACTCCAGAGGTATTACATGGTGTAGCATATATAGGTGCTTTTACAGCTTTATTTGCTGCCGTTATCGCTTGCGTACAGACTGACATTAAACGCGTATTGGCTTTCTCTACTATTTCGCAAATAGCCTTTATGATGGTAGCATTGGGAGTCTCTGGCTATGAAGGTCATGAAGGTACTGGTTATATGGCATCCATTTTCCATTTATTTACACATGCTATGTTTAAAGCTCTTTTGTTCCTTGGAGCTGGTTCGGTAATTCATGCTGTACATAGTAACGAAATAAAGGACATGGGTGGTCTTCGGAAGTATATGCCTATCACCAACTGGACATTTTTTATTGCATGTTTGGCTATTGCTGGTATTCCACCATTTTCAGGATTCTTCAGTAAGGATGAAATTTTATCGGCAAGTTATGAATTCAGCCCATATTTGGGAGGAATAATGACATTTGTTGCAGCATTAACTGCATTCTACATGTTCCGCCTTTATTACAGTATATTCTGGGGTAAAGACTATACCATTAAAGCAGCTGAACATGGTCATGACAAACATGGACACGGACACACACCTCACGAATCACCTTTATTAATGTCATTTCCACTGGTATTTCTTGCTGCAGTTACCATATTGATAGGAATAGTACACTGCATTCCTACTATACCACATTTTGGAGAATTTATAAGCAGTACTGGTGAAGATTATCATATTCATATTGATTCAACTATTGCAATAATGAGCGTAGTGATAGCAAGCATTTCTATTTTGGTTGCTACTTTGATGTACAAAAAACCATCATCGACACCAGATAAACTGGAAAAAGCATTTAAAGGTTTACATGTAGCTGCAAGTCATCGTTTCTATATTGATGAAGTGTATTTATTTATAACCAAAAAGATAATTTTTAATAATGTATCTCGTCCTATAGCATGGTTTGACCGACATGTGATTGACGCTACAATGGATGGATTTGCAAGTATTACACATTGGATATCTAACAAATCTAAAGATTTCCAATCAGGACAAGTTCAGCAATATGCATTTGCATTCTTATTAGGAACATTGATCATAACAGCAATTGTGATCTTACTATAGGAATAAACAATTAATCTACTTTAATTACATTTAGTTCAACGTATATAAACAAATAGATATGAACTTTTTATCTTTATTCGTACTCGTTCCAGTCTTGATGATGGCAGGATTATTTCTTTCCAAAACAAGAAATCAGATTCTAACAGTTATGACCGTAGGTGCATCAGTGTTGATGATTTTGTCAGCAATAGTTACTTACATGTATTTAACAGAGCGTGCAGCAGGAAATGTTGCCGAGATGTTATTTACTGCAGATACTATATGGTATGCACCTTTTAACATACATTATTCTGTTGGGATAGACGGTATTTCTGTTGCGATGCTCATATTATCATCCATTATAGTATTCACTGGTGTTTTTGCTTCATGGAAAATCGACCCTCTTCCTAAAGAATTTTTTCTGTGGTTTGCATTACTATCAATTGGTGTTTATGGATTCTTTATTTCAATAGATTTATTTACGATGTTTATGTACTATGAAATAGCATTAATACCCATGTACTTATTAATTGGAGTATGGGGAAGTGGAAATAAAGAATATGCGGCTATGAAATTGACATTGATGTTAATGGGGGGATCGGCATTATTACTAGTAGGCATATTGGGTATCTATTACACTTCTGGTGGAACTACAATGAATCTATTAGAATTGGCTAAATCATCAATACCTGTTGATGCTCAATACTATCTATTTCCATTAGTATTTATGGGTTTTGGAGTATTAGGAGCATTATTTCCTTTCCATACCTGGTCACCCGACGGTCATGCATCTGCCCCTACAGCGGTATCCATGCTCCATGCAGGTGTTTTGATGAAACTGGGAGGATACGGTTGCTTTCGTGTAGCTATCTATTTAATGCCGCAAGCATCACATGAATTAGCATGGATATTCTTAATCTTAACAGGCATAAGTGTAGTTTACGGAGCATTTGGAGCTATTCATCAAACAGACTTAAAATACATCAATGCATACTCATCAGTAAGTCACTGTGGTCTAGTACTCTTTGCAATTCTTATGTTAAACGAAACGGCAATGACAGGAGCAATGATGCAAATGCTTTCTCATGGTTTAATGACTGCATTGTTTTTTGCATTAATAGGTATGATTTATGGAAGAACACATACCAGAGATATTAGATTGATGGGAGGATTGATGAAAGTAGTACCATTTTTGGGAGTAAGCTATGTTATAGCAGGTATGGCTTCATTAGGTCTTCCTAGTTTAAGCGGATTTGTTGCCGAAATGACAATATTTGTAGGTTCATTTCAAGAGACCGACACTTTTCATAGAGTTTTGACTATTGCTGCATGCGCTTCGATAGTAATCACTGCGGTGTATATTTTAAGAGTTGTAGGAAAAATTCTTATGGGTCCAATCCAAGACAGTCATCATTTGGAGCTTAAAGATGCTAGTTGGTTTGAAAGATTATCAGTTATTGTACTCATTGTTTCAATATTTGCATTGGGATCAGCACCTTTTTGGATTTCGAATATGATACATGATAGTGTTTTACCTGTAGTTGGACAAATCATCAAATAGATTCATAACCGATAAAAGTAATATTTTAAGAACAAGTAAAAACTAAATATCCTCTTCTTTGAGAAGATAGGAAAAAAACGAATAAATATGGACTACAGTAGCTTTTTACAGATGAACGATGAATTATCGCTTATAGCGGTAATGTTGATTCTTTTAGTTTTTGACATTTTTGCTGGAGAAAAAAGTTTGAAATATTTTCAACCATTGGCTCTGATTCTTTTTATTGTTCATACTATCCTTAATTGCATTCCTAGACAAAGTTTTGAATGTGCAGGAGGAATGTATCAATATGTTCCAATGTTGACCTACATAAAAACCATACTTAATGTAGGAACACTTATAGTGTTGCTTCAGGCTCATAATTACCTCAATATAGATACCCACCGTATTCGTAAAGGTGAATTTTACTTTATTACATTATCTACTTTATTAGGTATGTATTTCATGGTTTCGGCAGGACACTTTCTTTCATTTTTTATCGGACTCGAAACAGCTTCAATCCCTATGGCTACACTAGTAGCATTTGATAAACGTAATAGAAAATCAGCCGAAGCAAGTGCAAAATATATTCTTTCTGCTGTATTTGCATCATCAATTTCCTTGTTTGGTATTTCGTTAATATATGGTACCACAGGAACACTCTATTTCAATGACTTACCTTCATTACTATCAGTGAATCCATTACAAACAATGGCGTTGGTATTTTTTTGTGTTGGTTTATTTTTCAAAATTTCCTTGGCACCATTCCATTTATGGACGCCAGACGTTTACGAAGGAGCACAAACAAATATCACATCTTATCTTTCTGTGATATCTAAAGGAGCAGCTGTGTTTGTACTCTTTACCCTTTTGGTTAAAGTATTTGGTAATATGATTTCCAATTGGCAACCTATCATTTATGCATTGGCTGTAATGAGTATCACCATCGCAAACATATTTGCCATTCGCCAACAAAACATCAAACGCTTTTTGGCATTTTCTTCCATCTCACAAGCTGGTTATATCTTATTAGCAATTATTAGTGGAACAGCACTTGGAATGGCATCTCTAGTTTATTTTGTTCTTGTATACATGTTCTCTAATTTAGCTGCATTTGGAGTAGTTACTATAATTGAAAATAAATCGAAAAAATTAAATATTAATGATTACGATGCACTATATCAAACCAATCCAAAATTAAGTTTTGTGATGATGATTGCATTATTCTCTTTAGCAGGTATTCCTCCATTTGCAGGTTTTTTTAGCAAATTCTTTATTTTCTCTGCTGCTGCTGAACAAGGATTTTACGTATTGGTATTTATAGCCTTATTGAACACTATCATTTCACTTTACTACTACCTGATAGTGGTGAAGGCAATGTTCTTAAACAAAAACGAAAATCCTATAGAACCAATTACTAGCGATCTTCCAATAAAAGTAAGTTTAGTAATTTGCACCATTGCAATCATATTGATTGGTTTGTTTAGTAATATCTACGAACATATCAACTTATTAAGCTTTGGTTTGTAGTTCATCAGAAATACTTCCTAAACTAATAGCAAAGCCATGTCAGATATAATTTGACATGGCTTTGCTTATTATAATGTAGTTGAATTTTATCTGGATTCTCAGCCAAACCATGGAAAACAGTATTGATCATCACTCTCACAATTTAATTTTACACTTCAATTATTTGATTTTCTCGTTTTGGATAAGTAAAAGCAGGAATTTTACTTTCGAAACCTTTACCGCCACAAGGAATAAAATTCATTCACTTCCACCATTCCCAGTTCGTCTTTTGCCAATTGGCCTTTTTATTAAAAATGAATCCGACGATATCTATTTTTGTTAACCTTATCCCTCATACCCTTATCAATAAAGATGGTTGCCCATTCTGGTTTAGTTGGTTTAGAGGTCAGAACAGATTTTGACATTGCGCGCTATCATTCTGTTTGTTCTAACTTCTTCAAAAAAACAGTAATAATTCTGTTGTGGAAAATTTCAAACCAAATATCTTGTACACTTAATTGTGGTTCTGCCTGATTTTTTGTACTTTCGCAGACAACTCCCCAAGCGGGTAAAATTCGATAAGAAAATGATTGTAGATTTTAATAAAATGGGTGGCTTAGTGCCAGCTATAATTCAGGATGAGTTGACATCTAAAGTGCTGATGCTAGGATACATGAATCAGGAAGCTTTAACCAAAACGCAAGAAAGTGGACAAGTAACTTTCTTTAGTCGTTCCAAAAACAGATTGTGGACTAAAGGAGAAGAAAGTGGTAATTTTTTGAACGTGGTTTCTATAGCCAATGACTGTGACGGAGATACTCTTTTGATCAAGGCACGTCCAGTGGGTCCAGTTTGTCATACAGGTAGTGACACTTGTTGGAATGAAAAAAATGAAGCAGATGTAGCTTTTTTGAAATACTTGCAGGACTTTATTAAAGTACGCTTCGATGAAATGCCAGAAGGTTCATATACTACCTCATTGTTTAAAAAAGGTGTAAACCGCATGGCACAGAAAGTTGGTGAAGAGGCTGTAGAAACTGTAATTGAAGCTACCAATGGCACGGAAGAAGGATTTATTTATGAAGCGTCAGATTTGATTTACCATATAATTGTTTTGCTTACATCCAAAGGCTATTCGTTAGATGATTTAGCCCGCGAGTTGAAAAAAAGACACAAATAACAAATTCAATATTTTAAGTGTGATAAATTGGACTTTTCAATTTTAGAAGCATTATTATGAAAAAAAAGGTTTTGATTAAGTACAAAGATGTTGACATCTATCAAGGTGATAATCTGGTATTGAAAAACGTCATGCTTGAAGTTGCTGCTGGCGAATTTGTGTATCTTATTGGAAAAGTAGGAACAGGTAAAAGTTCCTTTTTGAAATCCCTATATCATGATGCAACAATAGCCGATGGTTCTGCAAAGGTTTTGGATTATGACATGAGAGTTATTAAAGTGAGTGAAATCCCATTCCTAAGAAGAAAAATTGGTATTGTTTTTCAAGATTTCCAACTATTAATAGATCGAAGTGTTAACGAAAACCTTGAGTTTGTATTACGGGCGACAGGTTGGAAAGACAAAGTAGCTATTTCTGAACAAATAGAAGATGTACTATCTCAAGTAGGAATGCGCTACAAAGGCCATAAGATGCCTCATCAATTGTCTGGTGGAGAACAACAACGAGTAGTAATAGCTCGTGCATTGCTCAACTCTCCCGAAATGATACTTGCCGATGAACCTACAGGTAATCTTGACCCTGAAACAGGAAATGAATTGGTAGATTTATTGTATAACATTCGCCTATCTGGGACTACTGTTATCATGGCTACTCACAATCTAACATGGTTAGAGAATTACCCTGGACGTGTGTTTCGTTTTGAAAACGAAAAGATTTCTGAAGATCAATCGATCCTATCAAAAACAAAAGAAACTGCACCAGTAATAGTAAATGTACCAAAGGATGCGTTTTCTGAAATTCAATCAAAGATTGCTTCAATTGAAAATACTAACACCGTCGAAATTGAAAACGAAGATCCAATTGCACCAAAAAACGAAGAGTAAGCAATTTTTCAATTTCCAAGACAACTATCTCCGATGAAAAAGAAACTCAAATGCCCCCAATGTGATATACACCGTTTTGCGGTGAGAAATGAAGCTGGTGAATCGGTGGTTGTAGTGGTGATGGATGATTTAACCATTGTTCCCATAGATGAAACTAAAAGCCTTGATGGGTTCGATTTGGAGACACTGTTCTGTCTTGGCTGTTCGTGGAGTGGATCGGTAAATGCTATTGCCAAATACTCCAAAGCAAAGAGATGATTTACTTATAGTTTGTGAGAATTGATTATTAGTAAATAATTTGTGAGAATACTCGATTGGAATTGTGTGTTTATACAATTAAAATCCTGTGACAATTATTAAAACTAAAAGATTAGCCCTAACAAGTTTTAGAAACCTGTTAGGGCTAATCTCTTTTATGAGTTTTCTCCTAAGCTTCTAATAAGCCCTAGCGAAAACTACTCGTTGTGCCGAGGGTTTACCTGTTACCATGCACTTGCCCGGAGTCATGTCGCCATCCAATGGGATGCATCGGATGGTAGCTTTGGTTTCTTCTTTGATTTGCTCTTCGGTCTCGGGTGTGCCGTCCCAGTAACAAAGTAAGAAGCCTCCTTTTTCTATTTCCACTTTAAAGTCATCATAGGAGTTTACCTCACGAGTCACAGATGCACGATAGTCAAAGGCTTTTTTGAATATATTCTCTTGAATTGTACTTAGTAATTCTTTGATATAAGTTTCTATACCTACAATGCTTACAGTTTCTTTAGTCAAGGTGTCACGGCGCGCCACTTCTACAGTTCCGTTTTCTAGGTCACGAGCACCCATAGCCAAGCGTACAGGTACACCTTTTAGTTCATATTCTGCAAATTTCCAACCTGGCTTTTTATTGTCGTTGTTGTCATATTTCACACTTACACCTAGTGATTTCAACTTAGCTACTATCTCAGCCACTTTGGCGTCAATTTGCTGCAACTGTTCTTCATTTTTGTAGATAGGTACAATTACCACTTGGAATGGAGCTAGGTTGGGAGGAAGTACTAGACCGTTGTCGTCAGAGTGAGTCATGATAAGTGCACCCATCAGACGTGTAGATACGCCCCATGAGGTAGCCCACACATAATCCAACTTGTTAGACTTATCCATAAATGTCACATCAAAAGCCTTAGCGAAATTCTGACCAAGGAAGTGAGAAGTCCCCGCTTGAAGTGCTTTGCCATCTTGCATCAGTGCCTCAATACAGTAAGTATCGAGTGCTCCAGCAAAACGCTCGTTGGCAGATTTCACACCTTTCAGTACAGGAACTGCCATAAATCGCTCAGCAAAATCAGCATAAACTTCCAACATCTTTTTTGCTTCTTCTACAGCTTCTTCTTGTGTAGCATGAGCTGTATGTCCTTCTTGCCATAGAAACTCGGCAGTACGAAGAAACAAACGAGTACGCATTTCCCAACGAACTACATTTGCCCATTGATTACAAAGAATAGGAAGGTCGCGATAGGATTGAATCCAGTTTTTATAGGTACTCCAGATGATAGTTTCTGAGGTCGGTCTAACTATTAGTTCTTCTTCCAGTTTAGCCTCTGGGTCAACGATCAAGCCTTTGCCATTAGGATCATTTTTCAATCGGTGATGCGTTACCACAGCACATTCTTTGGCAAATCCATCCACATGTTCAGCTTCTTTACTTAGGAATGTTTTGGGAATAAAAAGTGGGAAATATGCATTGACGTGTCCTGTTTCTTTAAACATGCGATCCAGTTCGGCTTGTATTTTTTCCCAAATGGCATAGCCATAGGGTTTAATCACCATACATCCTCTCACCGCTGAGTTTTCAGCCAAATCTGCTTTGAGGACTAAGTCGTTGTACCACTGTGAGTAATTTTCACTACGAGAAGTTAGTTCTTTGAGTTCTTTTGCCATTGTTATCTACATTATTTTCGAAACGCAAAGATAATCAATTTATCTTGTTTTATTAACCTCAAAAATAGCAGCATCTTAAACATCTACAGAATGCAAGGAGTTAAAACTTACCTATTCATTCATCCAATAATCGTTGCAACCACTTTTCGCCTCCCTCCATAATTGCGAAATTCACAGAGATAAATACCCTGCCATGTTCCCATATTGAGTCGTCCATTGGTGATAGGAATAGTTAGACTAACACCTGCTAGGGTTGACTTAGCATGAGCAGGCATATCATCAGCACCTTCAAATGTGTGTTCGTAGTAAGGTTCTCTTTCTTTTACCAATCGATCAAAGATACTACCCATGTCGGTTTGTACATCTGGGTCGGCATTTTCGTTGATAGTAAGTGCTGCCGAAGTGTGCTGAAGAAAGAGATTCAAAAGTCCTACTTTTGGCAAAACGGGTAAATTTGAAATAACTTCATTCGTGACCAAATGAAATCCCCTACATTTATGAGGTAAATAAAATTCTATTTGGGAAATCATTAAAACAAGTATTTAAGTCTAATAGTAATAAAACATCCAAAGATATGTAATTGAACAATCAAATTTTACAGTAATTGATGTAAATAATAATTATTTTAAAAAATAATCGAACAAATTTTCATTTTATACCACTAATATTCAATAATACAATTAATTATCCGTATCTTGCACGGATAATTAATTTTTAAACAAAATGTATAAAGGAACAGTAAAATTTTTCAATGAAACTAAAGGCTTTGGATTTATCAAAGATTCAGATTCAACAAAAGAGTATTTCGTACACGTAAGTAATTGTAAAGAAAAAATCAAAGACAATGACGAAGTGACCTTTGACCTTGAAGAAGGGAAAAAAGGAATAAATGCCGTAAATGTAAAACTTACATAGTTGACAATTATACCTTTATTTTATGCTAAAAGACCTTGAGCTATTCGTTCAAGGTCTTTTTTCTATGTATAAAAGTCATTTATTGAATAACCAGCTTTTGAGATGAGATAATATTATCGATTTTAGCAGTAACAAAATAGACACCAGCCGACATGTTCAATTCTGAAGCAAGGTATTCTTTGGTTTTATAAGATTGAACAAATGTATTGATTCTTTTTCCTGACAGGTCATGAATTGAAATCATTACTTTTTCAGGTTCAATACCATCTGAAAAATTCACAACAAAATGCCCTTCAATTAGTAAATAGATAATTAAATTTTACTTTTCTTCAATTTTTGGGAAGTCTTGCCATTGAGGAGCGATATTGTAGGCATTGGTGCAACCTCTAGGTACGTATAAAATGCATTTAGGATTTAGACCCTGAAAAACATATTTTGAAGAATTTAAATCCAAAGGTATTTTGCTTGTTACAGTGATAGAAAGAACTTCATAACATTCCCTGAAAGCGAAATCGCTTATTTCGGCATCAGAGCATTGAATTGATATACTATTCAATCCAGTACATTCTTCAAATGCTCGAGACCCAATTTTTTTTACAGAAGACGGGATATTTAAGGATTTCAAGCCACTACAATTAACAAAAGCTCTACTGCCTATTTCAGATACTGAGTTTGGTATTTGAATATCAGTTAATCCCTTACAGTTGGCAAAAGCTCTAACTCCTATTGATGTTATCGACAATGGAAGTAATACTGTTTTTAACGAGACTTTGCCATCACTAGTCTGACTACTATAAAATGCATATTGTGGGAATTCATTGGCAGGATAGGTATATCCACCTCCATCTTCTCTATAAGATACAATATTCGCTTGACTCAAATCCAAATATTCAAGTTTAGACATTTGTCTAAAAATAAAATCAATATCACGTGCATCAAGCGGACCTGAAACAGTCAAATCTATAATTTCTCTATTTAAAATCAATGAAGCCAGTTCTCCATTAATTGAGGTTTGAACTTGTTCTGCCTTTGATTTGCAAATAGTAAGACACAAAACACAAAGTAAAACTATATTTTTCATGATCATTGAGTTTTTTACAGACTTTCAAATATACATTCTTGATTCCATTTTATGACATAAAAAAACATGTTGTTAAATATAGATTAGTAATTTTCACCAATCATAAATTCAAATGAGACGTCAATCAATGTGAAACTTCAAAAAAAGCGCACCTAGCTAAAACTAGATGCGCTTTTTTTGAAAATATCATTCATAATTTTTTTATCAGTTGATTAACCATGAATACTGTTGTAACCAGTTTATAACCGAACAATACAAATATGGTAAAACAAACCAACTCAATGTGATATCATTTTGTTCTTAGCATTTACTAGAAACACCTTCAAACTTTGAAGCTCATCAGAATTCAAACTGTAAGTATCTTTTTTTGATCTGATTTCAAAAAACCATGATTTATCTTTTGAATAGATCAAGAATTGACCTCCATCTCTGAAATTATAAACTAACTTAGGATTATTCTTCAAATTAATTACTTTGAGTTTACTTTCGTAAGTATCAATTGATTTTATTAATATATCCACTTCATCATCATCAACTTCTATATTAGTAGTTTTAAATTCAAATAACAAAGCCCAATGTTTGGTATTGGTGTTTTCGTCAACAAACTTTAGCCCATTGATTTTCAACTGTACTTTTTTATCTGTTGGATTTTGAATCTCTCCAACTGGAATATTCTCGCTATAATACAATGCCCCTGGTTCACTTTCAATTTTTGAAATATGTGTTTGGCCAAACATGAATAATGTAGATACAATTAAAAACACTAACAATGATACAATTCTAAGTTTTGAGTAATTCATAATAATTATTTTATTTATTAACAATTTGATTCTACTTTAAGAAAAAGCTTTAAAAACATATTTTAACTTGTGATTTTTATTGGGTGTGATTAAAAGTTATACCAATAAATGTATAAGATAAAAAACTTACTACAAAAAAAAGTCACTTAATCTGTTTAGAAAAAAAAGTTCGTAATTGATGATATACACCTACAAACAACCCAAATACAAAACCTTTATAAGTATATAGATTTATTTTACCAACAATAAAAAATTCTCGTTCATGTATTATTTGTGATGTAAACGTATAATTATATTTAACATAGGGATTAGCAAAGCATCCAACCAGCAATCCAACTAAACCAAATATCAATATCACTACAAAAATAATCAATACAGATTCATAGGTTTTTTTAAACATCACCTGATATGATTTGTTTATACATGCTATACATCCCAATACTGTACCAATAATCAAACCTACCCACCACGTAGCCAAGATTCCTACTGCTGCTACATATTTTCTTGGATAAAGAAATTTTGCATCGGTGTTGTAATTCCAAAGTTCAAATTGAATGAATTTAAATTTCGTATAATACTCATAACTAATAGTATATGTTATTTCATCCAAAATTACACCGTACAAGGCAGTGATAACTGGCATCAATACTATGGTTGCAACTAGTATTAAAATCTTAATAAATACATTATTATTCATCAATTTTCAAAAAAACACATGATTATTAACTGTATTAGCCAACAAATATACTATTTACATACAGAATAATCCTTTGCAACCTAAAAAAATCCAAACATCAAAGAAAAAAATTTTACTTTCGAGAGTTTCATGAAACCAAATAACAACAGTTGGTTTAAAAACATATCATATTAATTGAAAATCCCAATTTTGAAACATTCTAATGCTTGAATTAGAGTATCAACAGACTAAGTGCCACAATATGTTTTATAGTTATGTTCATAATCTATACTTGGAGGATTCACAAAAACACCCCTATCTGAATAATTTTGATATGGATTTTTAATCATTTCACAATAAGTTGAAAAAAGACTAATATCTCCATCTGCAGCTTGTTTAATCGCTTGTTCAACCAAATGATTTCGTGGTATTAAAACTGGATTATTATCCATCATCCACTTTTTCGATTGTGGGATAATCCCTTCTGAATCATGTGTTTTTTCTTTCCACTTTTTCATCCATTCTACACTTTCTAGATTTCCATCAATTTTAGAATCTAATGAATGATGATATGTTAAATGACGAAATGTATTTGTATAATCCAACTGATATGTTTCCATTATAGAACACAATTGACTCACAAGTTCAATATTATCAGCTTTTGAATCATCCAAACCTATTTTAGCAAGCATCATTTTATTATAACTTAGCTTCCATTTTCTATCAAAATCATTAATTAATTCAGTCAGCATATCGACAGCAATTTGATGATCATGATGAACGATAGGAATTAGTGATTCTGCTAATCTACACAAGTTCCATTTTAAAATATTAGGTTGATTTTCAAATGAATATCTACTATTTACATCTATAGAACTGTATACTGTACTTGGATTGTAATAATTCATAAAAGCGCAAGGTCCATAATCAAATGACTCACCACTGATAGATGTATTATCTGTATTCATTACTCCATGAATAAACCCAACACGCATCCAATGAGTTACTAAATTGACTTGTTTATCAACAATCATTTCAAATAAAGACAAATAGGGATGATTTGAATGTTTGCATTCGGGATATAATCGATTGATAGTATAATCAGCCAATTTTTTAATCTCATCTGCGGAATCTAAATATCTAGCATACTCAAAGGTTCCTATTCGGATATGACTTTTCATTACACGAGTTAGTACAGCTCCTTCAGAAGCAGATTCTCTTTGAACTTTTTCACCAGTTTTTACTACAGCCATACTTCTTGATGTTGGAATACCAAGATAATTCATAGCTTCACTAATTAAGTATTCTCTAAGCATTGATTGTAATGTAGCCCGTCCATCTCCTTTTCTAGAATACTTGGTTGGACCAGAACCCTTTAATTGGATATCAAATCTTTCTGTCCCATTAGCAATTTGCTCACCTAAAACAATGGCACGACCATCTCCCAACATATTGAAATATCCGAATTGATGACCAGCGTACGCTTGTGCAAATGGCCTCCATGAAATAGGGACTTCATTTCCAGATAAAATTTTAACCAGTTCATTTTGTTGTAATCCAACTATACCCATATCGTTTAACAACTCGCTGTTGAGTAATACAAGTGAGGGTTGGATTACTGGCTTAGGATGTTGTAGATGGTAAAACGTTGGTGAAAGTTTAAGGTATGTATAATCAAAATTGAACATTTCTGAGGATAAAAAATGTCCAAACATTTTATTTGGACATTGATAATTATATATTTTTAAAAAGAAAGACAATTAAACAGGCATCAAAGTAATGATAGAAGAAATAAGAATGAGAGATATTAATTGATAGCCTGAATTGATAAAGAATAATCTCCATGATTTACGTTCCCAAACTGTATTCCCAAGATTCACAGACACAAAAAAACCTAACCAAGTAAATACAGCCGACATCATGATATTGCCAACTGTTGGAATACTCGAAATACCTGGAACAAATGACCAAGCAGCTATATTATGTGCCAAAACCCATGACATCATAATATTACCAATGAGCATAAATGCCATTCCTTTGATCATTTCACCTTTGTTAGATTCCATATTTTCAGTATCATAGCCCATTTCCTGTGCCCATAATTTGCCAAACAATGGCATATACCAAATAGCACCAAGCACAAAATGTGCTACCGCAGCAATACCAATTGCCCAAAAATTAATTTGAATTCCCTGCATGATTTTTTGATTGTTAAGTGATTAAATATAAAACAATAACAAGCTAATACACCAATATGTTTTAAATAAACAGGTATATTCATCAAACTTAGAAAAACCAACTAACAAAAAACTTTATGTTTCAAAATCGACTTCTTCTGTTGCGTGAGGAAAGATAAAATAGATAGCAATTGCAAAATAAATTGCAAATGAAAGGTAGGGATGAATAACTGATGCAATGGCACCAATTAGATACAGCACAGGACCAAATATAATTGAATAAAAAGTACCTTGTTTAAACTTCTCAATATCGGTACTGGGATGTAATAATTTACCATGTCTCACAGAATATATCCTCATTAAGGAAAATGTAAGCGCCATCAACATCATCACCAAACCATAAAAAACTACGGCTGTCTGGTTATTGGCATAATCTCCAAGTACAGCAGTTGGAAAAGGGATGAATGAACACCAAAGAAGTAGAAGCGCATTCCACCAAAACAATCCATGATTAACGACGTGAAATATTTTAAACAACCGATGGTGATTGACCCAAATTACACAAACGGTAAAAAAACTAATTATCCAACTCAAAAACTTAGGAAGTAATGCCAGCAATGAACTCAATAATTCCTTGCTATTATCACTTACTGAAATATGTGGCACCTTGAGTTCGAGGACCAATAAGGTAACTATTATCACAAATATACCATCAGAGAATGTCTCAACACGGTTTCTAGAAAATAAATAATTATTTTTGGACATAACAATAATATTTTATGTAATCACAACTACAGTAAAATCAAATGAAGTTATGACCTGTTCTAAAGCTTATACAATAGTTAGTATTTTAATAAGAAAGAGTCATATCATTAGCAATCTTCGACAAAATTAATATTTTCATTGAAGATACTAATTGTACCAGCTTACTACAGAAATCAGGAAATATCTACTCCAAAATTGTTTAAATAATAAAAATACTTTTTCAGAACGAGACAATTACTGTATTGAAATATATATACTATATAGAACTCCTCATCTTCCGCATTGTTCTTCAGAAAATTGAATTTACTCAACATATTTTTTGAGCATCTGTTGCAGTAAAACAATCAGGTTAAACCTCATGGGTTCAGAGTTAAATCACCACTATTTCGTTAAAATGAAATAGTATATCATCTTATTCAATATTTGATTAAAGTTCTTACTTTCCGATACAAAATTTTCCAAAAATATTAGCAAGTATCTCATCGTTAGACACTTGACCCGTAATGGTACCTAAAGCAAACAAACATTCACGAATATCTTGAGATAAAAAGTCGTTTGAGACACCAGCCTCCAATCCATCATACACTCTGCAGATGGCCGAGTGTGCATGCTGGAGTGCCTCATAATGTCGCACATTACTTACCACTACCTCATCAAGATTAACAGAAGAAACCTGTGATGCATTTAATAAAGATTGTTCAAGTTGTTCTGTATTTCTCAAATTTTTAGCAGAAATAAAAATTCTATCACCTTCGTATTGGCTAAACATCTGATTAATAACTTCTATTTCTTCCTTGTCAACTAAATCGATTTTATTAAACACCAAAATAATCTTTTTACCAATAGCTCTGAGTTCGATTTTCTCTGTAAGCCATTCGATATGTTCGGTGAGTTGAGTACAATCCAATACCCAAAGCACTATAGATGCCTGCTCAATTTGCTTATATGTCCTTTCAATACCAATTGTTTCAATTGCATCAGTAGTATCTCTTATACCAGCAGTGTCAATAAATCTAAAATTGACACCTTTTATCACCATATTATCTTCAATTACATCACGAGTTGTCCCATGAATATCAGACACAATTGCTTTATCTTCTTTCAATAGCAAATTGAGTAAAGTTGATTTACCTACATTGGTCTCACCTACAAGTGCAACAGGTATACCATTTTTCAAAGCATTACCTACACTGAACGAGTCTGTAAGTTTCTCAATATGACACCTTATATCATCTGTTAAACGTTTTAGTTGATCTCTATCTGCAAATTCTACATCTTCTTCATTAAAATCAAGTTCCAACTCTATTAAAGAAACAAAGTCTATCAACTGTGTTCTTAACTGAGTTAATTCACTCGAAAAACCACCACGCATCTGTGAGATAGAAATACGGTGAGCTGCTTTCGAACGAGCAGCAATAAGATCAGCCACTGCCTCAGCCTGCGAAAGATCCATTTTACCATTTAGAAAGGCACGTTGTGTAAATTCACCTGGTTGAGCTAATATACAGCCCTTATTGACAAGCAATTGTAAAATTTGTTGTTGAATAAAAACAGAACCATGACATGATATCTCCACTGTATGTTCACCAGTAAAAGAATGTGGTGCATGAAAAACAGCTGCCAATACATCATCTACAACTTGATTGGCCTCATCATATATAGTACCATATATTACTGTGTTAGCTGAGGTATTGATTAATGACTTGGATGCCGACTTTGATTTAAAAATACTGCTGACTTTAACAATTGCTTCTTCTCCAGAAACTCTTATTACGGCTATTCCTCCTACACCAGGAGCTGTGGAAATGGCGGCTATGGTTGACATATTTTATTTGGATATATTATTTTCAGGATTGATATTGAAATTTACGTTTAAACTACTAATAGTAGCTTAATTGCACTTCATCAATGTAGTACTTGCCTAATGAACAGTTTATTGGCTATATATGCTTTACAAATCTAGTAAGGTTATGGATGACTGTTTTTAATTTCAAACAACTATCTGTGTAAATAAATGATTTGATCAAATCACTCATATAAACGACTTGATATTATGATTGTTTATTAATCCCACTTTACTAAATTCTTTCTAGCACCAACTGGGTCAATTGCTCAATATAGGGTTTGTAATTAGAATTAACAGATTCAATCCGACGATTGGCAATGATGCAACATACAGTCATTGCTTTGTGACCCATAAGTTTAGCCAATCCTGCAATGGCTGAACTCTCCATTTCATAGTTAGTAATTTTTTCTTCTCCATATCGAAAGCTTTCAATCTTATCATTCAAATTCATATCTGCTAATTCCAATCTCAACACCCTTCCTTGTGGTCCATAAAACCCATTTGCAGAGATGGTTACACCCTTCAACATTTCACCTTGCCCTATCCTATGTACCAGTTCATCATCTGCACTTACTACATAGGGTGCCGCCAATTGTGGGTTCCAATTGAGATGTGACTTCAACGCTGCTTCAAAACTTAAGTCACTTACAGCATCACGACCTGCATAAAAATTCAACATTCCATCAAAACCAATTGATTTTGCGGATATCAGAAAACACCCAAGAGGAATATCAGCTTGCATACCTCCCGAGGTACCAATACGCACTATATTCAATTGTTTCTTATTAGTTTTCTCAATTCTTTGCTCCAAATCAATATTACACAGTGCATCCAACTCGTTCATTACAATATCAATATTATCAGTACCAATACCGGTTGAAATCACTGAAATTCTTTTATTTTGATAGCTTCCAGTGATGGTTTTAAACTCGCGATTGGCTACTTCAAATTCAATCGAATTAAAATAGCTACCGACTAAAGCCACTCTATCTGGGTCACCCACTAAAATGACTTTTTCAGCCAACTGATAAGGTTTTAAATGTAAATGAAAAATACTACCATCTCCATTGAGGATTAGTTCTGATGAAGGAAAATGTTTCATAATTGTGGGGTTATTTCGTCAATACAAATTTTAACGAATGGAAATCTATCATAGTCTTTATGAATCACAGCACCATTCCAACAAATCAAATCAATATCCATTGCAATCAAGCCATTAGATTTACTTTCAGGCGTACGCCCAAGTTCTTTCTCAATTTGTTTGAACCTAGATATTGTGGATTCATAGTCCATCTCTGTGATTAGTCGAACCGCTCTATTATAAAAAGGAGATTTGTACTTTTCACCTACAGGTTCGGAGGTGATACAGTGACTGGTTCGGTCTATTGAAAAAAAATGTGTTAGCTTTTCTAAAGCTAAGGCTAGTTTTTCATCAGCATCCTGATTCGAACCTATCATTACCAGCGCTATATTCATCGAATTTAAATTCATTTAACTACAAAGTAAACAAAAAAAACACTCAAATTAAAATTTTGAGTGTTTATAATAATCATACCTAACTTAATTAATGGTATGTATATATCTTACTTTTGTTCAACTAAATGATAATTTTAATCAAACCACATATAGGAATTTCAATCAAAAACGATAATCTTTTAATTGATCTTGAAGTCTTTTGCGAGCTAAAAAGATGCGACTTTTAACAGTCCCAATTGGTAAATTCATTGTTTGTGCAATCTCTTCATATTTAAAACCTTCAATGTGCATTGAAAATGGAATACGATATTCATCAGCAAAAGAAGCAATACAATTTGAAATTTCACCTATGGCATAGGAACCTTCTGGGCTATCAAAACCAGAATTTTGAGGCAAGTTTAAATGATGAAGATCTTCAGTTTTATCAACTACAGTCTGATTTCTTACTATTTTTCTATAGTTATTAATAAATATATTTTTCATTATTGTCAATACCCAACCTTTGAAATTGACATTATCTACAAACTTATCTTGATTATCTAAAACCTTTAATGTGGTATCTTGTAATAAATCTTCTGCATCATCTCGATTCAGGGTTAGTGAATATGCAAAATTTCTCATGTTGCTTTGTAATGCAACTAATTCATTCTCAAAGTGTACGTTTTTCATGTTACTGATGTTTTTAAGTGTGAATAAATATAAGGCAATGCCCTTATGATTTTTCATCTAAAACTGAATCAGAAATTGAAATCAGAAACATTGTCAGTTGTCGATACTGATGAATGAGAAACTAATTTTATCTCAAATGGTTGTAGATTTTTATGACACAAATATAATGTATAAATTTGAATTTAATCTTTATGAAAATTCACAACACAAGTTCACAATATAAAATCTACAATATTTTTACAATATTTTTAACTAAAAAACAGAGCCGCCATTACACTAAATGGCTTATATACAATTTATTAAAAAACATAGAATTTCATCAAAGACCATACGATATCTAATTCCTCTATATTGATATAGAAAAATTAAATCGGTATATTTTATGCATACTACTAAAGTAATAGTTTAAATATGATTTTCGGCACAATACGAAGATCGTACCAATGGAGCACTCTCTACAATTCGAAATCCTTTTTCTAAACCTATCATTTTATATTCATCAAATTTAGAAGGATGAATGTACTGAGTAACGGGTATATTTTTACGAGAAGGTTGCATGTATTGTCCTATAGTAAGAATACTACATCCACTTTCAAGTGCATCATCCATCAATTCGAGCACCTCTGCTTCACTTTCACCCAAACCAAGCATTATTCCAGTTTTGGTAACTATTCCTTTTGCTGCTACATATTCAAGAACACTCAAACTGGTGTTGTACTTTGCTTTGGTTCGGATAAGTGGAGTGAGGCGTCGTACTGTTTCCAAATTGTGTGATATGATGTTGGGCTTTTCATTGATAATGAAATCGATAAGACTCCTATCTCCACCAAAGTCAGGAATCAAAACCTCTAAACTTGTATTGGGATTAATTGATTTAATCGTACGTATTGTTTCTGCCCAATGAGAAGCACCATGATCGTCCAAATCATCACGATCAACTGATGTAATCACTGCATGTTTCAACCCCATGATACGTATTGAATCTGCAACTTTTACTGGTTCATTCCTATCAAGTGGAAGTGGCACACCTGTAAGTGTATTACAGAATCTACATGACCGAGTACAAATTTCTCCAGCTATCATAAATGTAGCTGTACCTTTGTTCCAACATTCACTGATATTGGGACATCTACCACTTGTGCAAATGGTATGAAGACCATTTTGTTTGACCAGACTATGCACTTTGGAGTAATTTGCATTGCTATGAAATTGAGTTTTAAGCCATTCTGGCTTTTTGATGTAAGACATTATAATATGGAATAAGTTTTCTTTAATCAGTTATTTCTCTACCACATTATCAAAATCCCTCCAGAAACTTGCATTTTTATACGTTTCCTTTGTTCCAGGGGGTACATGTAGTATAGTTGACTTTTTCACACTACGAGGAATGATGTTTGATTTATTGGATACACTAGCAGGAGTAGTGCCTTGAACAGTTATATTCTTGACACCAACACAGCCTGAAAATGCCTCATTACCTATGCTTTTAAGTGATTTAGATAATGTTATGGAACTAAGTTTAACACAGTCAGAAAACGCATTATCCCCAATAAACTGAACCGAATCGGCAATTGTAAGATTACCATCTTTTGCTTTTGGACAGTCCAAAAGCGTAGTCATTTCTTTGTTGTACAAAACACCATTTAGACTGGCATAGTTCGAATTTTCCTTTTCCACTATAATGTTTGTTAGCGAAACACATGATTTAAATACATTAGTTCCAATATTATTGACAGTATAAGGAATAACTACGCTAGTAATCCCAACACATGTGGCAAATGCATTGTTCATAACCGAGACAATCGAATTTGGAATGGTGTATGCACCAGTCCTGGATTTAGGAAAATCTACAAGAGCTGTGATAGTCTTGTTAAACAAAACACCATCTTGAGATGCATATTTTAGATTTTCAGGATGTACTTCATAGCTAGCTAGTTTTGTACAACCATCAAATGCTCCATTTCTTATTGCCATCAAAGTCCTGGGAATATAAATAGTTGTGAGTTCTTTACAACCTACAAATGCATTTTTTTCAAATGTTATAACCTTTTCAGGGATTACATAAGCACCAGCCTTTGCCGCAGGATAAAAAATGATGTTGGTTTGATTTTTATTGAATAAAACCCCGTTGTTTGATGAAAAATTATTATTCTTCGGATCAACAGAAATAGATTCAAGCAAAATGCAATTTAAGAATGCATTGGTGCGAATAAGATTGATACTTTGAGGAATATATATACTTGAGATTGCACTTCCACTAAATGCATTGTTTCCAATGGTGGTAGCTGTAGTTGGAAGAATAATATTTTTCAAATTACTTTTTCCACTCACTCCATTGTCGAAAGCATATTGAGGTATTTCATTGGCAGGATATGAAGCACTTGAAGTAAAGGTACCTCCTTCACCTATATATGATTTAATGGCAACTCCACTTAGATTTACTGAACTTAAATGTGGCATAGAATCACGTAAACATCTGAAATCACGAGCATCCATTGCCCCTGTCACAGTCAATTTAGACAATGTAATAAGTTCCTCAGAAGTCAAACTAGTAGCCAAAGTACCTGGGATAATATTGATGATTCGACCATCAGCCACATTGACAAATTCTTTCCACAGGCTAGCAGATTGATAGGCTTCTACTGCACCCGTAGCAACATAAAGTTTGCAATCCGATTTACTGACACCTGAAAAAATATTATCTGTAAGGCCAAACAAAATGGGTGCTTGAGGATAAGCATAAATTGAGCTTAAAGCTCTACATTTGGCAAACGCTTGGATTCCTATAGTAGTTACTGAACTAGGTATCGTAATTGTTTGAAGTGACCTACAACCCAAAAAAGCACAGTGTCCAATACGAGTTAGGGAATTAGGCATCGTCACCTTGGATAATCCAACAGCCATAAAAAATGCAAAATCACTTATTTCAGTTACACTTTTAGCAAGATGCAATTCTGATTTTTTGGCAGATGGGTAATAGATCAATACAGATTTTGATTTATTATACAAAACACCATCTATTGTAGAGTAATTGAGATTAGTATCATCAACATGAATGCAACTTAGGCTTGTACAATGGACAAAAGCTTGCTCTTCGATTCGCTCAACTGATGAAGGAATAGAAATACTATCTAATTTTCGACAACCGTAAAAAGCTTGATATTTAATCCTTTTTAGACCATCGTTTAATATAATTTTTTCGAGACCCAAGCATTCAGAAAATGCTCTTTTACCAATTATACTTGTTTTAACAGGTATTGATATAGTTGTCACACTAGCACATCGCCTAAAAGCATTGTCTCCAATAATCGAAAGTGATTTAGGCAAAATGATATTGTTTATTCTGGAACAATTATAAAAACTAGAATTTCCAATAATTGACAACGAACTAGGAAAATACACTTTTTGTAGATTAACACATTGAGCAAAAGCAAAATCAGCTATCTCTTCAGTTGACGATGGCAAATACACATTACACACATTAAACTTACCATCTTGTCCATTATAAAAAGCATTTTTCGGAAAGGTATTCGCTGGATAGTATTGCGATCCACTTACAGTACCACTATCTCCATGGTATGCAATGAGAGTTGCATTACTTAGATCTAATGTGATGATATTAGGCATATTATCACGTATCAATTTAACATCTCTAGCATCGATACGACCTGAAACAACTAGTTTGGTAACTGCCTGTTGCTCATAAGTTGTCAATACGTTTTTCAATTCACCAGCTTGAATACAGATTTTTTTCTCATCAGAAAGATGTGTAAACTCCTTCCATTGGTAGGCATTTTTATAATTTCTATCTGAACCAACAGGCACTTGAAGTACAACAGAGGCTTTGTTGATATTAAAAAAAACATCAGCACCCATTCCAGGAGGGCTGGCACTCAACACAATGATTTCTGATAAGTTTTCACAATTTTGAAATGAATGAATTCCAATAAAACTTACTGATTTTGGGAATGTAACACTTGTTAGATGATTGCATTCGGCAAAAGCATATTCCTCAATTTTGACTACTCCATCTGGCACAACATATACCTTGGATGCATTCATTAGATTAGCTATCAATTGTGTAAGATTCTTGTTGAATAATATACCTTCCTTGAATACAAAATGAGTATTTTCCTCATCTACAGATAAATTAACCAAATTTCTACATTTTGAAAATGCCATATTCCCAATCGAAGATGTATTGCGAGGAATATTGAAATCTGTTAAGGCGTTACATTCTGAAAATGCATTTGCACCAATATTCGTAAGTAATTTTGGCATATTTACATTTTCCAACAAGTTACAGTGTGAAAATGCATAATTTCCAATCCCAATTAATGTGTTAGGAAGAACGATATGCTTTAATGAATTATTATTGCTATTTCCATTATAAAATGCATATGCAGGAATGCTATTGGATGGATAGTTGGCATGACCCTGCATTGTACCTTGTGAGCCATCATAGGAAATTATCTTCACACCACTCAAATCAACACTTTCTAACTTAGGCATCAAGTCACGTAGAATCTTAAAATCTCGTGCATCCATTACTCCAATAAGAGTAAGTTTAGAGATATTGGCAAATTCTTCTTGAGAGCATAATGTTTGTAATCCGCCTGCTTTGACAGTAAATTTTCGTACATCGTTGATATTAGTAAATTCTTGCCATACTGGAGCTGATTTGTATAATGTGGTACTACCTACTGGCACATTGACAAAACATTTAGTTTTGTCAATGTGCTGAAAAATATTTGCATGGGGATTCAGATTCAAAGGCAGATTCGAACCTATGTATATTGAATTAAGACTCAAACAATTCATAAATGCTTGATTACCAATAGACTTTACAGACTTTGGAATTACAATTCCTGTCAGCTCAACACAATCAGCAAAAGCAAGATCCGAGATTGTGATAACAGAATCCGGTATTTGATAATTTCCATCTTTGCCGGCTGGGAATTGTATCAGGTTGGTTTTATTCTTATTGAGCAATACACCATCCGATGATGAATAGAATGAATTGTCATTATCAACAGCTATTTTAGAAAGTTTCCTACATTTCTCAAAAGCAAAACTACCAATAGAGTTGACTGTTTTTGGGATAGCAACAGTATTTAGTTTATTACAATTTGAGAATGCATGCTCACCGATACTCCTAACATTTTTTGTAAATCTAATCCCTGTCAATTTCGATGCTCCTTCGAAAGCAAAATCTGATATTGAGTTAACTGAATCCGGTATTGAATAATTAGCTATTTTTCCTTGTGGAAATAGGATCAAGTTTCGACAGTTTTTTGAAAACAGAACACCGTCTTTAACGTGATATGTTTGGTTATTGGTTTTAATTTCAAACTCAATAAGATTAGTACAACCAGCAAAGGCATGCAGTTTAATGCTTGTAACTCGAGGTCCTATCATAAATTTATTTATTCCAACACATTTTGAGAATGCATATGTACCAACACTAGTTGTGGAATCATGAAGCTGTACTATTTTAAGATTGCTCATACCTTCTTTTCCATCAAAGAATGCATATTGTGGAATTTCAAAAGCTTGATATGTAGTGATGCTGTTCACTGTACCTCCATCACCCGTATATGACTTTATGCTTGCTTCACTTATATCAAGAATGGATAATTTTGGTAATTCATCTCGAATAAATTTAAAATCACGAGCATCTATTCTCCCAACTACAGTTAATTTGGTTAATTCAGCCTTTTCCTCATCTCTTATTTGTTCTTTTAGTGTTCCAGCCACTGTTACGTTGACCGTAAGTCCATCAACAAAATTTGAAAACTCATCCCATTGAAATGCCTTTTTATACAATTCGATACTACCAGCAGGCACTTGAATGTTGCAGGTATTTTTATTTACATTATTAAATACATTTTGACTATTCCTTAGTGATACGGGAGTATTAGATTGTGCTACTATAAGTGCTAATTCATGACAATTGTAAAAAGCTTGAGAACCGATAGATGTTACTGATTTTGGGATGTTAACACTAAGAAGATTTTCACTGCCATTAAATGCATTATCTTCAATACGAAGTACTTGTTCAGGAATGGTATAATTTCCAATTTTTGATTCTGGATATTTGATTAGTGAATATGGATTTAACGAAAATAAAACACCGTCTTTAGATGCATAATAATTATTTCCTGCCCTTACTGAGATATCAACTAAATTTGGGCAATAATTAATTGCACTTTTTTCAATATTTTCAATGGACTTTGCAATCGAGATACTCACAAGTTTAGGACATCCATCAATTGAATAGGATTCCAACTTTGTAACACCCTCTGGAATATCAAACGAACCTTGTTTGGCCTGAGGATATTTGATTAAAATAGTTTGAGCTTTATTATAGAGTATACCATTGTCAGAAGTAAACATTGAATTTTCGGAGTCGACATTAAAGGCAGTGACATTACTACATCCGTTTAATGCATTTCTTCCAATATAATTTAAAGTAGCAGGAAAATTAATAGAATTCAAAGATTTACATCCTGACATAGCCTCTTCTTCTAATGATCTCAAAGTATTGGACATTTTGATGGATGTACAATTAATGCAATTCATAAATGCTCTTCGTCCTATCACATTCACACTATTTGACAATATTACTGCAACTATACTGGTTTTACCATTTGAACCTTTGCAAAATGCCTCAGGGGGTATTGAATTTGGCAGATACGAAAATGAAGTAGAAAGTGTTCCGTTATTACCATCATATCCTAAAATGCTAACACCAGATAAATCCACAATTGCCAGTTCGGGCATGGCGTCACGCATGGTTTTGAAATCACGTGCATCTATTGTTCCGCAAAGTGTTAACTTAGTAATGCTTGACATATCTTCAGCTTCAAGAGCATTGCTTAGCCCACCAGCAAGTACTTGTGTGGCTTTATTATCAAGTATGCTATTAAAATCTGACCATTGAGGTGATTCTCTGTACATTTCAGCTGTACCATTAGGCACATGCAAAGTGCAAGCATCTTTGTTTACATTAAAAAAAACATTTGTACTTGCCTTAAGAGGAATGGGCGTGGAAGCATTTGCATAAATTGCGTTCAATGATGTGCAATTATAGAAAGCCTGTGTTTCAATAGACTTTACCGAACTAGGAATAACAACATTTTTAAGTCCTACTGATTGAGAAAATGCATAATTAGCTATTGTTACAACCGTATTAGGAATAACAAATTCACCATTTCTACCCTCAGGGTGTTTCAGCAAAATGGTTTGTTCCTTGTTAAACAGTACACCTTGTATATCAGTATAAGAATTGTTCGAAGGGTCAACTGTAAATTTCGTCAATGACGAACAGCCCGAAAAAGCATATTTTGCAATGGATGTAACACTAGCAGGAATATTTACAAAAGAAATTTTCGAACAGGAGTTAAAAGCGTAATCTTTTACTACTTCTACCTCATTTGGGATGGTTGCCAGTTCTAGATTACTACACCTATTAAATGAAAAATCACCAATTGATATTATATGTAAGGGCAAAAATATTTTCTTTAAACTAGATTTACCTTCATATGTAGATCGATTAAAAAAAGCATATTGAGGTATTTCATTTGCCAAATAATTCGTTGATGTATGTGTACCCTCGGTACCTTGATATGCAGCTATACTAACACTAGTAATATCCAATGCTGCCAACTTATTTAGTTCATCACGCATACACCTAAAATCGCGAACATCAATTACTCCAGTTATAGTGAGATTGGTAATGGAAGACTTTTCTGTAGGTGTTAATAGTTTGGTGAGTTCACCAGCTGTATTTATGTGGATAATTTTCGCCACTTGACTATTGCAAAACAGCGTCCAAATTACAAATACCAACAGCAGTGAAAGTTTTTTAATCATCATCTAGTAAGAGAAAATTCTATCAAATATACTCATTTATTTAGTTTCTAGGGCATTATTTTTGATTTTTATCTGATAATCTCATTAGATTAATCACTATTTATATTAAACGAGGTACTAACTTATAAATAAAAAATCCCATCAAGTTAGACTTACTTGATGGGATACAAAACAAAACAGAAAAATTATTGAAAATTAAGAAGTTAAATCAGAATAATATTTTGCATTTCACATTCTATATACATTTGAGCTGGCCAAATACTTGATTGAATCTCACCTATATGAGCTTTTCTCAACAAGAACATACACAAACGAGATTGACCTATACCTCCACCAATCGTAAGCGGCAAAGTACCTTCAATCAATCGCTTGTGAAAATACATCTCTTTTCTCTCACTTTTACCTTCAAGTTCTAACTGATTTAACAATGCCGTTTTATCAACTCTAATGCCCATTGATGACAATTCAAATGCCATTTCTAGAACAGGATTCCAAAGTAGTATATCTCCATTTAAACCTGGCAAGCCATATTCACTCATAGTTGACCAATCATCATAGTCTGGAGCACGTCCATCGTGTTTTTTTCCATCACCCAATGCACCACCAATTCCAATAACAAAAATAGCTCTATGCTTTCTAGCCAATTCTGTTTCACGCTCTTTGGGTGTCAAATCAGGATACATCTGTCTCAATTCTTCGGAATGAACAAATTTGATCTCGGGTGGCAGACAAGGTGTAATTTCGGGGAAACTTTCTGAAACAGGATATTCTACTCTTAATAAAGCTGCTTAGATCTTACGAACTATTTGTTTTAGAAACTCCACATTCCGATCCTCTTTTTTAATTACTCGCTCCCAATCCCATTGGTCTACATACAATGAATGAAGATTGCCTAGCTCCTCATCAGCACGAATTGCATTCATATCAGTATAAATACCTTTTCCATCCTCTACTCCATAGGCAGCTAAAGTTAACCTTTTCCATTTAGCAAGCGATTGCACTACTTCTGCTTTCACATCTCACATATCTTTGATGGGAAAACTTACAGCACGTTCAATTCCATTAAGATCATCATTGATACCTGTACCTCTTAATACAAAAAGTGGTGCAGTGACACGTCGAAGGCATAATTCAGTAGACAAATTAGATTGAAACAATTCTTTAATTCTAGCAATACCTAATTCGGTTTGCTGTAAGCTCAGTATAGGCTTATAGTTTTAAGGTTTTAATAAATAACTCATAAAAAAAATAATTAATGAAACGATAGTTTTATTGTTTAAAAAAATTCTGCTATTTGTAAGAAAACCTGTTTGTTTGTTGATTGCCAGACAGATATCCAGACCTTTGACTCGTAAGGGTTTGATTCAACCCGAATTAATCATTAGAAGTTATGAAATAACGCACGAATGATTCCATGAAAGCAAACCCCGCTCTAAACTAGTCCAAAGGTTTTGAAAAAAGCTTTGGAAACTAATTATACCAACTGAACATATAAAATGACCCAAAGTCATTTTTATGCTACAGTTGTTAATACCGTTGCTTCAAACAGATAGTATCATTGAAACATAGTCGAAATTGTACTATATTGTTTTTGCAAACGGTATTAGATTGCTATTACACATTTTCTAATGCGTAATTTGGGTTCAAATGAGTAGGAAAATAAAAAGAAGAATGTATTAATGCTCAATCGACCAAAAATCCCACTTCATGATTTGACTCAAAAATCTAATTCAATCCAAATTACAATACATGAAATACTATGCAAATATTCACTTAGCAAAAGCGCCTTTCATTTGATAATGAAAGGCGCTTTTGGCTACATTCAATTTATTTTTTTCGTTCGTATACCGAGAAAGTAAATGAATAGGAATTCTGATCATCAGACTCATGTCTTTCTCTACTCACTTCATTCCATTGACTAAAATCAACTTCGGGGAAAAAAGTATCGGCTGCAAATTCGGCATGTACCCATGTAATATACATTGTATCCACCTTATCAATACATTGCTTATACACCGTGGCACCACCTATAATAAACACTTCTTCTTCTTTCTCACACAGATATACTGCATCTTCTAAAGAATCAGCTTCATAATAGCCCTCTACAATTCCTTCTGACAATATTGAAGTCAAAACTATATTTTTCCTGTTTGGAAGAGGTCCGTTAGGTAAACTATAAAAAGTTCGTTTTCCCATCACAACGGCATGTCCTGAAGTTAGATTTTTAAAATGCTTCATATCTGCTGGCAATCGCCAGGGTAGCGTATCTGCTTTTCCTATTGCATAATTTTCAGCTACTGCAGCTACTATTGAAATCTTTGGCATAATAAAATACTTTTAGTAGTAAAAAACATTTTATACTTTTTACTTAGATGAGAGCGCAAAGTTAGTGAATTAAAAAAGATCCTATTTCCAAAAAAAATTAAAAAATACAAAAATATTTGTATTTTTTAATTGAATACATTACAAATTAAACTGCAACATCACCTTTTATATGCGGATGAGGATCATATCCAACTAATTCGAAATCAGTATATTTAAATGAAAAAATATTGTCAACATCAGGATTTATTTTCATAGTTGGCAATTGTCGAGGTACACGGGTCAACTGTAATTTTACCTGTTCAATATGATTAGAATATATGTGAGCATCACCAAGAGTATGAACAAAATCACCAGCTTTAAGCCCTGTTACTTGAGCCATCATTTTTAACAAAAGAGCATAGGACGCTATATTAAAAGGTACCCCTAGAAAAATATCAGCACTGCGTTGATATAACTGTAAGCTCAAACGACCATCAGCCACATAGAATTGAAAAAATGCATGACAAGGAGGCAAATTCATATTTGGCAAATCAGCTACATTCCAAGCACTTACAATAATCCTCCTAGAGTCAGGATTGGTTTTTAATGTTTTGACAACTTCTGATATTTGGTCAATATGCCCACCATTATAATCAGGCCATGATCGCCATTGATATCCATATATATGGCCTAAATCACCATTTTGATCTGCCCATTCATTCCAAATACGGACACCGTTATCTGTTAGATATTTATTATTTGTATCACCATTAAGAAACCAAAGCAACTCATAAATAATGGATTTCAAATGCAATTTTTTTGTTGTAAGACAAGGGAAACCTTCTTCTAAATTGAATCGCATCTGATGTCCAAAAACGCTAATGGTTCCAGTACCAGTTCGATCCTCTTTATGAGTTCCCTCTTCCAAAACACGCTCTAATAGGTCCAAATATTGTTTCATTTGTCTGGTGATTGTTGGTTGGTTAATTGGTTAATAGAGTTCATACAAATACATCATACTACTTATGTGCCTGCCTACTTTTCTACTTGATTTCCTGTTTACTTGTTAACTGAAAAATCAATAAAGTTTGTAAGTCGTTTTTACAACTCGGAATTCAGTACGTCTGTTCACTTGATTTGCTTGAGCTTGCTGATCAGGTTTTAATTTTGTTATAGTAGCTTCATCCAACATTTGCCCCACTTTCAAGAATTTGTATTTTTTTGATATAGATTCATCAACTACCACAGGTTTTTCTTCTCCATTTCCCACTGATGAAAGTCTATCAGCAGCAATTCCCACAGACTTCAAATAATCAATTACCGATTTGGCCCTACGTTCCGACAGCAACTTATTAGCCTCATTATTACCTATATAATCAGTGTTAGCACTCACTTCTATAGTTATATTAGGATTGTCATTTAATAATTTAACTAAAGCATTCAGGCCATCAGTAGAACTTGGAGTTAAATCCCATTTTCCAGACTCATAAAATATATTGTCCATTTGAACAGGCTTTGAAATACTTGCCAATGAAAAATCAATCTTATAGGTTTTGCTAGTTAATGCGCCAATACTATTTAATTTGTTTTTTTGGTTTAAATATCCTCTGGCAGAAGCTAACATGACGCAATCCATATCCTTATCAATTTTCACACGATAAGTTCCATCTTTTTTTGTTGACACTCGGGCATTAAATCCTGATTTACTTATTATCTTAATCTTCGCATCCGAAATGGGATTCGACTTATCATCAGTTACTTTTCCTTCCAGATAGTATGATATCTCTGGCATTTCGAAATACCAAATAGCATCAAATGGTCTTAATTCATTTCTATTACTTGAGAAATAACCCTTTTCTTCATTTCTAGCAAAAGTAATTCCAAAATCATCATAAGTAGTATTAAGTGGTGGTCCCATATTTTCGACCGTCCAGCCCTCTGTTTTATTTGCAGTGGCCTTAAAAATGTCAAGGCCTCCAAATCCTAAATGACCATTGGATGCAAAATAGAGCGTTCCGTCACTACGCATTGTTGGAAACATCTCATCCCCATTTGTATTGATACTAGGACCTAAATTTTCTATGTACTTACACTCTCCACTCTCCAATGTTCCTTTCCAAATATCTTTACCTCCGTAACCTTTATTGTAATCAGAAACAAAATAAAGAGTATGCCCATCAGGTGACAAAGCTGGATGTGCTACTGAAATAGTTGTATCTTTAAAAATCTTGATACGCTGAGGTGCGCTCCAGGTCCCTCCTGCTCTATTTGACACACAAATCTCAGTACCCCTGTCACCAACAGCATTATTTGTCGATCGAGTAAAATATAAGGTTTTACCATCCTCTGATACACAGCTAACTCCTTCATCATTTTGGCTTGTAATATCACCTTCTAACACATCAGGAGCCTCCCATTTACCGAAAGCATTTTTTCTACTGATGAACAAATTATTTTGTGGAAAACCTGTAATAGGGCTTCGTTTCTTGATGGTCTTCTTGTTTATTTGGCGAGTAGAGGTAAAAATAAGTAGTTCGGTATTAGAGCCCATAAACATAGGCGAGAAATTTGAAGATCTTCCAGTATTAAACTCGGATGACTTTATAACAGTATATCTTGACTGATTCTTTTTCCATTGATTTTGCAAATCAAGAAGTTTCAATCCATTCTTAGCAACTACATTAGCTGTGTCATAGATCAGAAAGTTTTTATAAAAATCCTTTGCTTCTTTGTATTTGCCATTGCGATGTAATACTTGTGCATAATGCAATAAAAGGCTACTATCAACATCTGCATATCCATACTGAAAAGCATTGGTATATGCACGCTCTGCTCTGCTTTGGTTGGTTAGACGATAACAATCACCCAAATTATTAAACACTCTAGCTCTTAATGCTTTATTCTTATAAGGGATGGACGGATAAATGGAACGATATAATTCAGCTGCTGCATCATATTCACCAATCGAATAACGTTTATCAGCTTTTTTTAAACGGTTGGATAAACCACAGCCTTGCATTAACAATGCAGAACAAACTGTTAATAGCAATACTTTGGTAGAACAACGCATCATATGCAAACAAAATTCAATTATATTTTATGTATTTGAATGTACGAATTTAACAATATTATTTATTCATACAAATCACAAATACATAAGCCATAAAAACTACAAGAAAAATTTTCAATTCCATAATTGATTTAGAGTGTAATTATGGAATTGAAAATGAGGACAAATTACATCAATTCATGTATTACAAGACCAGAACGCAACTTAGGTTCAAACCATGTTGTTTTAGGGGGCATAATATTTCCAGAGTCAGCAATATCAATTAATTGCTTCATTGACACTGCATAAAGCGCCAATGCAACTTTCATTTCGCCACTATCAACTCTACGTTTCAATTCTCCCAAACCTCTAATACCACCCACAAAATCAATACGTTTATCACTACGTAAATCTTTAATATCCAGTATCTCATCCAAAATTAAATTAGACGAAATAGTTACATCCAACACTCCAATTGGGTCATTATCATTGTATGTTCCTTCTTTGGCTGTAAGCGAATACCATCTTCCAGAGAGATATAACGAGAAATTGTGAAGTTTATTTGGTTTGTATATTTCTACTCCTTTATCTTCCACCTCAAAATTGGTAGATAGTTTTGTAAGAAACTCTTCATCCGTCAAATTATTTAAATCTTTCACCACACGGTTGTAGTCAATGATATTTAACTGATTGTCGGGGAAACAAACAGCCATAAAATAATTATATTCTTCATCGCCCTTGTGATTTGGATTTTGACGACGTTTTTCATCACCAACCAAAGCAGCAGCAGCACTTCTATGATGACCATCGGCTATATACAAGTATGGAATATTGGCAAACAATTCAGTAATGCGAGTAATGGTTGTTTGATCATCTATAGTCCAAAAATGATGACCAAACCCATCTCCTTGAGCCACAAAATCATAGATTGGTTCTGATTTCACCACATCCGAAACAATAGCATCCAATTCATCTTGATGTGGATAGGCAAAAAACACTGGTTCAATATTTGCATTGTTAACTCTAACATGTTTCATTCGGTCTTCTTCCTTATCTCTACGTGTCAACTCATGCTTTTTTATATTTTCATTTATATAATCATCAACATGTGCACACACTACCAACCCATATTGAGTCCTTCCATTCATTGTTTGTGCATAAACATAATATTTTTCAAGCTCATCTTGCAAAAGCCATCCTTGCTTTTTGAAATTCTCAAAATTTTCGGCTGCTTTTAAATACACTTTTTCTTCGTGTTCATCAGTTCCTGGTTCAAAATCAATTTCGGGTTTAATGATATGATACAAAGATTTTTCATTGCCCTGTGCTTCAACTCGTGCTTCTTCAGAATTCAACACATCGTATGGACGTGAAGCGACTTGTTCTACAAGATTTTGAGGTGGGCGTACTCCTTTAAACGGTTTTACAATTGCCATGATTCGTTAAGTTTTTAATGATTATTATTCTGTGTGCTCATTATCATTAATACAAAAGTACAAAAAAAGTTCATTTTATAAATATCAATTTTTTACTTCTTATAAAATATCAAGGCATAATAGTATAAAAATACAAATTGGGCTATAGTGAATAATTGTCATTAAAAACGAGAAATATTAAGTAATTTATAAAATAATTCATGCTGAAATTAAAAATCGAATATTTGAACGAAAGCCTTTATCTATCGACATTCCAGCTCTTTTATACAAAAAGCTAGAAACGTTAAAAATTAAAAAATATTCAAAAAATATTGGAAATTATAATTTCGTGATTATATTTGCAATGTATAACACTCATATACAAGCATAAAAGCACCAATATTAGAAGTGAATATTTAGATTTACAAAGCTTATAAACTGATTAAATTAGTCTTATATATTTCTTATATTTTATGATCCGATGAGTACGGATATTATTTGTCTAATACTAGTGAACATTTACTCCTTAAACACAACACTATGAAAAAAATTCAATTAATTGCTACAGCATGTCTATTGTTTTTGTCTGTAGCTGCCAAGGACATCAATGGATATTGGAACGGGATATTGCGGAGACCTAATGCAAATCCTTTAAGAATTTGCTTTCAAATCACTCAAACAAGCTCAGGACTAAAATCTAAGATGAACATGCCAGATCAAGGACTAAAACATTTTCAGATGTCTGAAACAAGCTTTGACAGTATTAATTTGAGAATTGTAAGCAATGAAGCAAAAATCTCATATGAAGCTACATTTCTAGAAGCAAATAAAAAGGATCCAAATTCAAAAGACAGTCTATTGGGTTTTTTCAACGAAGGTGGGAAGCATTATCCTATCAATGTAGGGAAAGGTATTCCTGACACATTAGTACGACCACAAGAGCCAAAACCTCCTATTAGTTACTTCTCAGAAAACGTCATAATTGAAAACAAAAAAGACAAAATTAATCTTGCTGCGACAATAACACTCCCAAAGAAAAATGGATTGTTTCCTATAGCAATTCTTATCGGAGGTCCCCACATTCAGAATCGTGATGCTGAATCATATGGGCACAAACCATTTTGGGTAATTGCTGATAATTTAGCAAAAAACGGGATAGGATGCATCAGATTCGACAATAGAGGCAGAGGTCTGTCTACAGGTGATATTAAATCAATCACGTCCGACAACCTAAAGGATGATGTAGAAGCAATTTTGAATTACCTACAAACAAGGCCTAATATTGATAAAAATGGAATAGGGCTAGTTGGATTCAATGAAGGTAATGTGATAGCACAAATTACTGCTGCAAATCGAAACAAAGAAATAAAATTCATTGTGATGCTCAATGGAAATGGCATTCCGAGCGACAAAGCTTTATTGATGCACAATGAGCTAGTTGGTAAAGCATCTGGACTAAATGAAATTGCATTAAAAAAACAATATAAAATTCACAGAGGTGCATACGACATTATCTTAGGAAATAATTCTTCAGACAAGATAAAATCGAAACTTACCAATCATTTAGCACAGTCACTTGTAGATACCACCAAAAAAGTTTTCACACACACTGATGGTAGCATTGATTCTATAGCAATAAAAAAAGCAAAATCCGACAGTATATTACTAGCTAAAGATATTGAAGAACAAGTAAATACACTCACTTCACCATGGATGATTAATTACATCAAATATAATCCTGCCCCTACATTGGAAAAAATAAAATGTAAAGTTCTGGTTTTCAATGGCGAAAAAGATGTTTATATGCCAGGGAAAGTAAATATTGAAGCAATTGTAACTGCCTTACAAAAAGGAGGTAACACATCATACGACTCAAAACTTTTTCCAGCTACAAATCATCAGTTACAAAACTGCAAAACAGGATTACCTAATGAATTTGAAAAGATTGAACAAACAATCTCTCCTCAATTGTTGAGCGAGATGATTAAATGGATTGCTGAAACTAATGATGTACAAGCATATTTACAAAATAAAAATCTTAATACATCAGCTCGATAATCATAGGTTAGAATAATAAAAAAATCATTTTTTCGGAGGGGGACAGCATTTTTTAGTCTCCCTCCGAAATTATATAAATACTTTTGTGTAATTTGCTTGAATTACTACGAACTATGAACAAGCTTTCATTGTTTAAAAATTATTCACACATTTACATACTATGACCAACAATAATACAGCAATCTTATTAATGAACATCGGCACACCAGATTCACCACATGTTGACGATGTACGCAAATACCTTTCACAATTTCTAAACGATCCAAAAGTAATTGACCTACCATTTTTGTTCAGAAAAATACTTGTAAATCTTATTATTATACCTTTTAGAGCGCCAAAATCAGCTAAACTCTACGAAAAAATATGGGATGCGGAGGGTTCTCCTCTACTCTACCACAGCATAAGTTTACAAAACAAACTACAGCAACTATTGAATCAAAACAACAAAGTATTTCTTGCAATGAGATACGGTAACCCAAGTATCAAATCCACATTAAATAAAATAAAAGAAGAAGGGTTTACGGATATTATAGCTGTACCACTTTTCCCTCAGTGGGCATCATCATCTACATTGACAGCTATCAATGCTGTTCAAAGAGAAATTGATCTTTGGGAGCAAAGACCCAAACTTCGAATGGTCAACCAGTTTTATGCACATCCTAAATTCATTAGTACATTTGTAAATCAAATTAAAAACTTTGAACTATCAAGTTACGATCACATTATATTTTCCTATCACGGATTACCAATCAGCCACATACAAGCCTCACACCCCGAAAACGACTGTCAGTCATGTGACTGTAACATCAGTATGCCTTCATGCGGTGAATATTGTTATAAAGCGACATGTTATGCTACTACTCGTTTACTATCCAAAGAGCTGAATCTCAAACCCAACCAATATTCACAAGGATTTCAATCCCGACTAACTAAAAAATGGATTACACCTTTCACCGACAATATCATTCGAGACAAAGCTTTGGAAGGAACTAAAAAAATTCTTGTTATCGCACCAGCATTTGTAACCGATTGTCTTGAAACAATAATTGAAATTGGGATAGAGTATAAAGAACTTTTCATAGCCAATGGTGGTACAACTCTAGATTATGTTCCAAGCCTAAATGACTCCGACCAATGGGCTGAAGCGTTGAAAGAAATTATTGAAGTTTAGTAAACTCAAAAAGTTTTACACCTACTTAGTCTTTTTCATAAACTATACTACTTCCAATTTGTTGATATGATAAAAAAATTATCATATCAACAAGCTATGAAATCGCTCAGACCAATTGAAAAAATCATTTCTCCACCACCATATCACTGGGTTGGAAACGGATTTAAAGTGCACAATTTCCTTCCTGGAGATGGCAAATTAGGTTTGCAACGTATGAGTCCATTTTTTCTAATGGACTACAATTCAAAAACACTTTTCACACCTACAGACCAACCACGCGGAGTGGGAGTGCATCCACACAGAGGATTTGAGACTGTAACCATAGCCTATCATGGAAAAGTAGCACATCACGACAGTGAAGGTTATCACGGACTGATAAGTCAAGGTGATGTACAATGGATGACAGCTGCTTCAGGCATTCTTCACAAAGAATACCACGATAAAGAATGGAGCAAAAAGGGTGGCTACTTTCAAATGGTACAATTATGGGTAAACCTACCTGCAAAATACAAAATGAGCCAGCCCAAATACCAAGCTATCTTAGGCAATCAAATGGGCAGGTATTTTTTAGAGGATTCAAAAAGCTTTATCGAAGTAATTGCAGGCAACTACAAAAGCGCCAAAGGCCCTGCCAGTACATTTACTCCAATTGAAATGTACAATGCAAAATTAGAAAAAGACATTTGTTGTTCATTCAACTTTCCAGATCAATACAATACTGCATTTTTAGTGATTGAAGGAAATATTGAAATCAACAACACAGTAGTTTACACAAATAATTTTGTTCTTTTCTCAAACGAAGCAGGTGATATTAATATAAAATCTCTTGAGAAATCAACAATTCTTATTCTAAGTGGTGAGCCTATAAATGAACCTATCTATCCATATGGACCATTCTTAATGAATACTAAGCAAGAAATAATTGAGGCATATCACGACTTAGAAAATGGAAAATTTGGTCAACTTAATGATTAAACTAAATATCGCTTTTGACTAAAAAGTCAAAATGGTATTCATTATTAATAAACATAATTCAATTGTTAACTAAAATCTAATGCTTACCCCAACACTATTTATAGGGCACGGTAATCCAATGTATTCTATAGAAAAAAATGAATTTTCTCAAACTTGGGAACAACTTGGAAAGAAACTGACCATACCTTCAGCTATTATATGTATTTCTGCGCATTGGGAGACAAATGGCACAGAACTTACTGCTGCTGTGCTACCTGATACAATCCATGATTTCAACGGATTTCCTCGAAAATTATTCGAAGTACTGTATCTTCCCATTGGTGCACCTAAACTGACTCATTATATTCAAAATACATTACCTAAGGAAAATATTGTTCTAAACCCTCACCGAGGACTTGACCATGGCGCTTGGTCCATTCTTCGAAATATGTATCCCGAAGCAAATATTCCAATAATTCAACTAAGCATTGACCGAACGAAATCCCCTTTGGAACATTATGAATTAGGTAAAAAACTAAGCTTTTTACGCAAAGAAAATATTATGATTATCGGGAGTGGAAATATTGTACACAATCTTTACAAAGTAGACTTTGACAACCCTCAAAATGCTTACTCGTGGGCAATCAATGCCAATAATATGATAAAAACTCTATTAAAAAAAAACCAATCTGAAGCACTCATCAATTATAAAGAACTGGGTGACGACGTTCAATTAGCCATTCCTTCACCTGAACACTACATCCCTTTGCTCTATATTCAAGCTCTGCGAAATGACACGGATCAACTTTCATTCTTCAATGATAAAATTGAATTAGGCTCACTTTCAATGACTAGTTTCATATTCAAATAAATATACACATTTAGCAAATATTCAGAATATTATGGTAATTCAGTATCTATATTGGTAAATTTCACTACAATTATGTAATAAATTGTTGAATGTATTGAACAAATTAGATAGAATTGCGTTTATCAAAACAAAATGCATGATTTAAATAAAAATAAAAATCATTATATTTACGTAAAATTAAAACTAAATAATTTATAAAAATACAAAACTTAATTACTTATGGTTTTTGATGAAGCAATGATTCAGGCTATCTATGCAGCATTACCTGAAAAAATGAAACTAATAAAGGACAAACTTCAACGTCCATTAACACTAACTGAAAAAATTCTATACATCCATTTATCAGTAGGTGAGACTATAAAAACATATGAACGTGGGGTGGACTATGTTAATTTTTCTCCAGATAGGGTTGCCATGCAAGATGCAACTGCACAAATGGCATTGCTTCAACTCATAAGTTCGGGACGTCAATCTGTTGCTGTTCCATCTACAGTTCATTGCGATCACTTGATTCAAGCACATAAATCCGCTAATATTGACCTTAAAACTGCCGAAGACACAAACCGAGAGGTTTATGATTTTTTAAGTGCAGTTTCCAATAAATTTGGTATAGGATTTTGGAAACCAGGAGCTGGGATTATACACCAAGTAGTACTAGAAAACTATGCTTTTCCAGGTGGAATGATGATTGGAACCGATTCGCATACTCCCAATGCTGGGGGACTAGGTATGTTAGCCATTGGTGTAGGAGGTGCCGACGCAGTAGATGTAATGGCTGGAATGCCTTGGGAACTAAAAATGCCTAAAGTAATTGGCGTTAAACTAACTGGCAAAATGTCTGGTTGGACTTCACCCAAGGATGTAATTTTAAAACTTGCAGGAATTCTTACTGTAAAAGGTGGCACCAATGCCATAATTGAGTACTTTGGAGAAGGAACTTCATCCATATCTGCAACAGGTAAAGGTACCATTTGTAATATGGGTGCAGAAGTAGGTGCTACCACATCCGTATTCCCATTCGATGATAAATCAGCAGCTTACCTTAATGCAACGGGAAGAAATTCAATTGCTGAGGCTGCATACAAAGTAAAGGCTCACTTACAAGCTGATGATGAAGTAATTGCTAACCCTGAAAAGTATTACGACCGAGTAATTGAAATTAATTTGAGTGATTTGGAGCCCTACATCAATGGTCCTTTCACACCCGATGCTGCCTATCCAATTTCTGAATTTGCAAAAATAGTAAAGGGAAAAAACTACCCACAAGCAATGGAAGTAGGCTTGATTGGTTCATGTACCAATTCATCTTACGAAGATATGAGCCGTGCTGCTTCTGTAGTTAAATATGCAAAAGAACAAGGGCTAAAGGTAAAAGCAAAATTTGTTATCAATCCAGGATCTGAATTAGTGCGTTATACCTCTGAACGAGATGGTATCATTGCAGAGTTTGAATCAGTAGGTGGTGTGATAATGGCAAATGCCTGTGGACCTTGTATCGGACAATGGAATCGTGAAGCTACAGACAATGAGCGTCCAAACTCAATCATTACCTCTTTCAACCGAAACTTTGCAAAACGAAATGATGGTAATCCAAATACCCATACATTCATCGGATCACCCGAAATTGTTGCAGCACTAACTGTAGCTGGAGATTTGACATTCAACCCGATGAAAGATACACTCACAAATGAAAAAGGAGAAAGTATTAAATTAAAAGAACCAAATGGATATGAACTTCCTGTAAAAGGTTATGCTGTAGAAGATGCAGGTTACATTGCACCAGCTATTGATGGTAGTACAATTGCAATCAATGTAGATATAAACTCCAAACGTTTGCAATTACTACAACCATTTAAAGCATGGGATGGAAGCAATATTATCGAACAACCACTTCTTATAAAAGTCAAGGGTAAATGTACGACTGACCACATATCAATGGCAGGCCCATGGTTGAAATTCAGAGGACATCTTGATAATATATCGGACAATATGCTTATCGGTGCAGTAAACTCATTCAATGACAACACCAATTCAGTACTTGATTCCGAATCAGGTGACTATTTAAGTGTGCCAGGTTTAGCTCGAAAACTAAAATCACAGAATATAGGATCGATAGTAGTAGCTGAAGAAAATTATGGAGAAGGATCTTCTCGTGAGCATGCAGCAATGGAACCAAGATTCCTCAATGTTAAAGCCATTATTGTTAAATCATTTGCGAGAATTCACGAAACCAATTTGAAAAAACAGGGCATGTTAGCTTTAACATTTATAGATAAAGACGACTATAATAAAGTGAGAGAAGATGACAAAATTAGTATTATTGGATTGACATCTTTTGCTCCAGCTACCAATTTGACTGTTGAATTAATTCATAGCGATGGCAGTAAAGAAAGCTTTGAAGTGGCACATACTTATAACGAATCTCAAATAGAGTGGTTTAAAGCAGGTAGTGCTCTTAATCATATGCAAAATTAGAAACACACTAACAAAATACATAAATTCGAAAGAAATTAACATGGAAAAAGATTATTTAATTTACAAACTTTCTGAAACCATCAAATCTACAAGTAGTATTGAAAAAGATTTATTCACTCAATTCAATGTAAAACGTGGATTACGTAACGAAGATCACTCAGGGGTACTTGTAGGTCTAACCAAAGTTGGAGACGTAGTAGGCTATGAAAAGTTGCCTGAAGGAGGACTAAAAGCTATTCCTGGTAAACTTATCTATCGAGGTATCGATGTAGAAGAATTATGTGATGGATTTCAAAAAGATAACAGATTAGGTTTTGAAGAAACAGCATTTTTACTTCTATCTGGGTATCAACCCGATATTGAAGAACTTAAGGTATTTTCTAAATTAATAACAGAAAAAATGCCTTTAGAGCAAAAAGCTCGAATGAATATCATCGACCTAGAAGGAGATGACATCATGAATATTTTGGCTAGAAGTGTATTAGAGATGTACACTTTTGACTCTAACCCTGATGATATATCACGAGATAATCTGATTAGACAATCGATTGATTTAATTGCAAAATTCCCTACCATAGTAGCGTATGCATATAATATGTATCGCTTTAAACACGATGGCCGTGCATTAAGTATCAGACATCCAGATCCAAGTATGTCAATTGCTGAAAATTTCTTATATCTAATGAAAGGTAGAGGTAATTATACCGAATTGGATGTTAAACTTCTAGATTTGACATTGATACTACATGCCGATCATGGTGGTGGTAACAACTCAACATTTACTGTTAGAGTAACAAGTTCTTCTCAAACAGATACCTATTCATCTATAGCAGCAGGAATAGGGTCATTAAAAGGGCCTCTACATGGTGGTGCAAATATTGCAGTAGTTAAAATGTTTGACCACTTGAAAATGGCTATTAAAAACTGGACAGACGTAAAAGAAATTGACAACTATTTGAAACGTATGCTCAATAAAGAAGTATATAACAAAAGTGGTTTGATATACGGTATTGGTCATGCAGTTTACACAATATCAGATCCAAGAGCACTTATCCTTAAAGAAATGGCTCGTAAACTAGCTGAAGAAAAAGGACTTCAAAAAGAATTTGCATTTATCGAACTTATTGATGAGCGTGCTGTAAATGCATTTATGACCTTCAAAGGAGATAATATCAACAAACAAGTTTGTACCAATGTGGATTTCTATTCTGGATTTGTATATCAAACCTTAGGACTTCCTACCGAAGTATATACACCCATGTTTGCTATGGCACGTATTGCTGGTTGGGCTGCTCATAGAATTGAAGAACTAAATTTTGCAAGCAAACGCATCATTCGACCTGCTTATAAAAATGTGGGTGAACGTAAAAAATTCATTCCAATCAACGAGAGATAAAAAATAAAACTCCTAAGCTATTCAAATGGGAAAAGCAAAGGACATTTAAAAAAACAAAAGACTTACAAACAACTCCCTTTGGAGAAATTAGTGATTTAAATACACATGAATAAAATAAAAGTTACCAATCCAGTAGTAGAGCTGGACGGAGATGAAATGACACGTATCATTTGGTCATTTATCAAAGAACAATTAATTCTTCCTTACCTAGACTTAGACATCAAGTATTATGATTTGGGAATAGAACATCGTGACTTAACCAACGACGAAGTAACCATCGAAGCTGCTAATGCTATTAAAAAGTACAACGTAGGTATCAAATGTGCTACCATTACGCCTGACGAAGCACGTGTGGAGGAATTTGGTTTGAAAAAAATGTGGAAATCGCCCAATGGTACACTACGTAACATCATTGGAGGTACAGTATTTCGCGAACCTATCATTTGCTCAAATGTACCACGATACGTACAAGGTTGGACTAAACCAATTGTAATCGGCCGTCATGCATTTGGTGATCAATACAAAGCAACTGACACAGTAATTAAAGGTAAAGGAACATTAAAAATGACTTTTACCAACGAAGCTGGTGAAGTAAAAGAATGGGAAGTTTACAATTTCGAGGGCGACGGAGTAGCTATGTCAATGTACAACACTGATGAGTCTATATATGGTTTTGCTCGTTCATCTTTTCAAGTAGCATTGGATAAAAAATGGCCATTGTATCTTTCTACCAAAAACACAATTATGAAAGCATACGACGGACGTTTCAAAGATATTTTCCAAGAAGTGTACGAGAACGAATTTAAAGCTGAATTTGACAAACATGGGATTGTATACGAACACAGATTGATAGACGACATGGTGGCCAGCTGTATGAAATGGAATGGTGGTTTTGTATGGGCATGTAAAAATTACGATGGTGATGTACAATCTGATACCGTTGCTCAAGGTTTTGGTTCATTGGGACTGATGTCATCAGTACTAATTACACCTGATGGTAAAACAGTTGAAGCCGAAGCAGCTCATGGAACAGTAACACGCCATTATCGTCAACACCAACAAGGTAAAGAAACATCTACCAATCCTATTGCTTCTATTTTTGCATGGACACGTGGATTGATGCACCGTGGTAAACTGGATAATAATCCAGCATTAATTGACTTCTGCGAAAAACTAGAACAAGTATGTATCGAGACAGTTGAGGCTGGAGAAATGACCAAAGACTTGGCTGTGCTTATACATGGCGAAAAAGTAAGCAAAGAAAACTACTTAAGTACTGAAGGATTCCTTGCTGCTCTGAAACGCAACTTAGATAAGAAATTGGCTTAAACATAAACCAAATACTTTTTATAAAAGAAGAAGTGCCATCAGAATCTATTCTAATGGCACTTCTTCTTTTTATAGTAATATAATTTTATTGTTATTGATCCCATAATTTGACCTAAACTAATCCTAAGAAGTTTTGAAATTACGCACAAAAGATTCCATAATGGTAAACCCCGCTAACATACCAATAATACAAATTAAATAGATCTAATTCGTAGATAACTCAATCGACTATATAAATTGTTTTGCCACGGCATTAAACTATAAATAGTTTAATTAGTAAATTTATATGGAAACAAACCATAGGAACTAATTGGATAGTGATAACGAATTCTTCAATGCTTAAACTGGGTTAAAAAAAACCGACCGACCAAATACAAGATTCAGTCGGTCGGCGAATAATATCGAAAGCAAAAATATCTTATCCCAAAAAACTTTTCAACAATTTACTTTTTGAATTCGGTCTAAGTTTACGGATAGCTTTTTCTTTGATTTGACGAACGCGTTCACGTGTTAAACCAAACTCATCACCTATCTCTTCCAAAGTCATCTCTGCTACTCCAATTCCAAAGAATTTCTTAACAATATCACGTTCTCTATCAGATAGAGTAAAAGCCAAAACTCGTTCTATTTCTTTGGATAATGATTCATTAATCAACGAACGGTCAGCATTAGGCGAATCGTCATTTATCATCACATCCAAAAGACTATTATCTTCACCTTCTACGAAAGGCGCATCAACAGAAATATGACGACCCGACACCTTCATTGTATCAGCAATCTTATCCACTGGAATATCCAATACATCAGCCAACTCCTCTGGAGAAGGTTTACGTTCATTTTCTTGTTCAAATTTAGAAAATGCTTTGTTAATTTTATTAAGCGAACCAACCTGATTCAATGGCAAACGGACAATACGCGACTGCTCAGCCAAAGCTTGAAGAATTGATTGACGAATCCACCAAACGGCATAAGATATAAATTTAAATCCACGTGTTTCATCAAATTTCTCAGCAGCTTTGATAAGTCCCAAATTTCCTTCATTAATCAAATCTGGCAAACTAAGACCTTGATTTTGATACTGCTTAGCCACCGACACTACAAAACGAAGATTAGCACGTGTAAGTTTCTCCAATGCAATTCGGTCTCCATTGCGTATTCGCTGAGCCAATTCTACTTCTTCTTCTACGGTGATAAGTTCTTCACGTCCAATCTCTTGTAGATATTTATCCAAAGATGCACTCTCACGATTGGTAATTGATTTGGTAATCTTTAATTGTCTCATTTTTTCAATAAAAATTAGCTTGCAAAGGTAATATTTTTCATTTCTATCTCAAAATCATTTACTGCTTTTATTCATAACAAGTAAAACACATAGATGTTTAAATTACAACTTGAAAACAGAACTAAAAACAAAATAATCTTAACCAAATTACGCATTAGAGAATGCGTAATCGTTATCTAATACCGTTCCCAAGTTTTTTTCAAAACCCTTGGACTTATTAGAGCGGAGTTTATACTCTTGGAATCATTCGGGCCCATTTTTTTAAAATTCTAATGAATCATTCGGGTTTAATACACAAAATAATTTATTTTCGAAGGCAGTTGATTGATTATTACATCCTGTAAATCAACACTTAATGTCTCATTATTTTGCAATGACACAGTGGAAAATTCAGTCCTTCCACCAGAAGAATCAATATAATTTATCTCCATAATAAAGCCATCAACAGATGGTCTATTACACAAAGCCAATAATCTAGAAGCTCGCAAGATCCCTATATCATTCGATATTTTCAATGTATCAGCAATCCAGAAATCACCTACTACCTTATTATGAGTAAAATTATACTTCTTACATTTATACCCCAAAATTGACTTGGATTCAACTGTAGGAATTAAATCGAATTTACGACATACTGTATCATGAGGAATATAGTAATTTCCGACATTATATAAAGGTGGAATATTATCAATTGAAGCGATAATTTGTATTACTGACCTATTTCTATTGTCAAAAAGAATCTCTACCAAATTACCATTTCTATCGTTGGACAATTTAACATAGAAATCCATACCTAATTTTTGATAATAGGTTTTGTATTCTCTCACTTTAGATTGTTTCTTATCAGGGGAATAATAAGTTACCCTAAATTGATTGAAAGCATCAAAAGTATATGATTGTTCCCATTTTGTAACTTCTACAGGTGATATTGACTGCGAATAGCTACATAAAGCGGAGAAACAAAGCAAGCACATCAAGAGTTTCTGCATGTATTAAATTCTATTGTTATTATTATTACTTAATACTTACAACAAAATTACAATTTTGTGAAAATATAAAAAAAAAGACATTATATAAACAAAGACAGAGAAAATATTCAAAAAGTTATGAACACATTCTCTGTCATAAGTTTATCAGTCTTTAGATTAGAAGTTCATGTCTGTGGTGATATTACAATATCTGCTGTCGACCAATAAATCTATATACTTTATACAACTATTCATGAATTGAGCCTAAAAGCTATTCGCCAATATTTATTGCAAAATATGTGGTCTTTCCATTAGGATAAAAACCAACAATAAACAATGCTTTTTCAGCCGATCCATTATTGATTACCGCATCAAAGGCAGTTTGTATATCTTCCACTGTTTTAATAGCCTGATTATTAATTTTCAAAACAATAAACCCTGGTTTAATACCTTGTTCTGCAAATTTTCCTTTGGTAATTGACTCTACCTCTACCCCAAATTCCAGCTGTAGTTTTTCCTTTTGCTTTGCATCAACTTCTTTGAATTTTGCTCCTAAAACTTCCGTACTTGAATGTGATGAAACGACACCTGTATTCCCTTGACGATTTTTAAGTTCGACGTTAAGTTTCACCACTTGCTCTCCGCGAAGAACATCTAATGTAATTTTATCTCCAGGACTGTACTTTCCTATTTGTTCTTGAAGTTCGGCTACCGATTGAACTAACACTCCATTGACATTAATAATAACATCACCCTCTTTGATTCCAGCTTTTTTAGCGGCACTCTGCTCGTTTATTTTTCCAACAAAAGCCCCTTGCATGGTTTTCAAGCCTTTGTCCTTAGCTAATTTATCTGTAATATCACTTATTTCAACACCCAACACTGCTCGCTGAACTACACCGTATTGACGAATGTCTGCCACTACTTTTTGCACAATACTTACTGGAACCGCAAAAGCATAACCCGCATAAGAACCTGTTTGTGAAGCAATGGCAGTATTAATTCCCACCAATTCGCCACGAGTATTGACCAGTGCCCCACCACTATTTCCTGGATTAACAGCAGCGTCAGTTTGAATAAATGATTCAATCTTCATATTTGAACTCAGAATATTAATACTTCTGGCTTTTGCACTTACAATACCTGCAGTAACAGTAGAAGTCAAATTAAAAGGATTTCCTACAGCTAAGACCCACTCACCAATTTTTAGCGAATCTGAATTTCCATAAGGAATGGTTGGCAATTTTTCGGCTTCTACTTTGAGTAAAGCAATATCGGTATTGGGATCCGCACCTATTAGTTTAGCTTTAAAAGTTCGTTTATCATTGAGTATAACTTCAATTTCAGCCGAACGATCGATAACATGATTATTGGTTACTATATAACCATCATTTGATATAATAACACCAGATCCGGCAGCTTCTTGCATAGGCGACTCTCTATGTTGAGGGAACTGTTGCTGAGGACCGAAAAAGTACTCAAAAAAAGGATCGTTAGAAAATGGATTCTGTTGACGCATCACAGGGATTTTCGTTTTTACGTGTACCACTGCATGCACGGAAATTTCAGCTGCAGTAGTAAAATCCGTCTGACCCGGTGACACAACAGGCATGGTGCGCGAAAAAGTTGATGTAGCACTCGCTGCCATTACCATTAATAGACCAATAATCTGAATTTCTCTTAATACTTTCATAAAAAATCAAATTTGAGTTAGTAAAATTTCAATGTAGGGACCAATGTAAATTATCTCGAAATACATTATAAACATATTTTATAATTGCAGTCATATATGATATTTTTGATAATTTATTTATAATTACCATTAAAACTCATTTTCCCAGAGATAAAATATCCATTTGAGAACGCGAAAATAGTCAAAAAGATTACCACTGTGGTAAAAACGAATGAAGTATTTATCGAAATTTAAGAATGAAAATTCTAGTATTAACGGGCTTTAACGAAGGATTTGATGATTGCAAAAAAAATAAAAAACCACCGAGAGTTTATCCCGATGGTTTTGTCATTTGAATTTTACAATTCAAAATTATTTTTTGAATCCGTATACTGCCAATTCACCTAATTCTTCTTCGATGCGAAGCAATTGGTTGTATTTAGCCATACGGTCAGAGCGACTTAAAGAACCAGTTTTAATCTGACCTGAATTAGTTGCAACAGCAATATCAGCAATAGTTGAATCTTCAGTTTCTCCCGAACGGTGAGAAGTAACCGAAGTATAACCAGCACGATGAGCCATTTCAATAGCATCCAAAGTTTCGGTCAAAGTTCCAATTTGATTTACTTTAATAAGGATAGAATTTGCACATCCCATATCAATACCTTTTTTCAAATAATCAACATTAGTTACGAATAAATCATCACCAACTAATTGACATTTATCACCAAGTTTTTCAGTAAGTAATTTCCAACCTTCCCAGTCGCCTTCACCCATTCCATCTTCTACAGAATCGATAGGATAATTTGCAACTAGTTCTGCCAAATAATCAACTTGCTCAGCAGAAGAACGTTTTTTACCATTAGGACCTTCAAATTTAGAATAATCATAAACGCCATCTTTATAAAATTCAGACGCTGCACAATCCAAACCGATGGTAACATCTTTACCTGGAACATAACCAGCATTTTTAACAGCAACAAGTATTGACTCCAAAGCCTCTTCTGTACCACCAGCTAGATTAGGTGCAAAACCACCCTCATCACCCACCGCAGTACTCAAACCCTTATCGTGCAATACTTTTTTCAATGAATGAAATACTTCAGCACCCATTCTTAATCCTTCTTTGAAAGAAGTTGCACCTACTGGACGAATCATAAATTCTTGAAAAGCAATAGGAGCATCAGAGTGAGAACCACCATTGATGATGTTCATCATTGGTACTGGTAATGTGTATGCATTAGTACCTCCAATATAACGATACAATGGCATATCTAAATATGTTGCAGCAGCTCTAGCTACAGCCAATGAAACTCCAAGAATAGCATTAGCACCTAATTTTGATTTAGTTTTTGTTCCATCCAACTGTATCATTAGTTTATCAATGCCACGTTGTTGTAAAGCACTGATACCTTCCAATGCAGGTGCAATTACGTCGTTCACATTTGCAACGGCTTTTTGAACTCCTTTACCTAAATAACGACCTTTATCGCCATCACGAAGTTCGATGGCTTCATTCTCACCTGTAGATGCACCTGATGGTACAGCAGCACGCCCTACAACACCTGATTCTAAATACACATCTACTTCTACAGTAGGATTTCCACGCGAATCTAAAATTTCACGGGCAACAATTTTTTCAATTTTGCTCATTTCTGTTTATATTAAATTTATAATAATTAGACAATTAATAGTTTATAAGTCCGATTTAAAGCTTGTTTTAAAAACTCAAAAAAAAATCAGTCCAAAATTACAAAAAATCTAGAAAAGTTGATACATTTACAATTGGAAATTTAAAAAGAATTCAAAATGAAAAAAATCACATTATTTTTAACAGTTGGGATTGGAATGTATTCTCAAACTTTACAATGTATAAACATCACCACTAAAGTAGCTAATCAAGGCGCACAAATTTCACAAGTAATTGGAAAAGAAAACATTGTAAGCGAAACAGACAATATTGCAGGTTTGAAAAATGCACTTACTACTGGGGTTGAAAATGCAATAAAAAAACTTGGTACTGAAAATGGCTACTTCAACGAAGCTTCTGTAAAAATATTTTTACCAAATGACGCTAAAAAAATTAGCGAAAACAACATCAAACTCATTCCTGGAGGAAAAGAACTTGTAGAAAAAACCATCCTTTGCATGAACCGTTCTGCTGAAGATGCAGTAAAACTGGCTGCTCCAATTTTTGCCAATGCGATAGCAAAAATGAGTTTTGATGATGCAAAAAAGATTCTTATGGGAAATGACAAAGCTGCAACAGAATTTTTCCGCAAAACCACCTATACCGAACTCAAAGCAGCCTTTATGCCCAAAGTAAAAGAATCGCTCGACAAACCATTGGTAGCTAACGCCTCTACTGCTCATACATGGTCATTACTCACCACCAAATTCAACGCTGTTGCAAAAGGACCAGTAGGTGCTGTAAGTGGTATGAAACCTGTCACCACCGATTTAGTCAACTATACTACTGACAAAACTCTGGAAGGTCTATTCCTCAAACTAGCCGAACAAGAAAAAGTGATCCGCCGTAACCCTGCAGCTCGTGTCAACGAAATTCAAAAGAAAGTATTCGGACAATTAGATTGATTCGTTAGTAATTTTCCCTATCGCGATTGATACAATTTTCTGGATCAGTGTCAAGATAATGCAAGCAATGAGCATTATTCTCGGCATAGCTTATCAACAGTTAAACGTTATTTTATTCGTAATACTACACCCTGCTTTCCTTTAATTCTGTTTTTTTAATACAGAAAATACAAAAAACGCTTGGAAGAAATCCAATCTAAAGGCGATAGTGATTAGCAGACACAGAAAATAAGGTTAGTCAAATTTAGGTGAAAGGGACAGTCAATATAAGAACTTATTCTAACAGAGCGTAGTCAGGAGACTACGCTCAACAAAGGAAAATTCGATTAGACAGTTTGAAGAATTGTAGAACTCAGTTCCACCTATAGAAAAAAATAACATACAGAGATGTCATACGCCATATTCAGATAGCACTGCATGAAACCAAGGTACATAATATTGACTTTTATTTTTGGAATAATTGGTTTTGGAATGATTTTCTATTTTCAACCATACAAACCACTTGACAAGTCTGTTTCAATTGATAAAATAGTTGTAACTAAACACAAACGTACACTTGACCTGATTTCGAACAACCAAATTATTAAATCATATAAAATTTCAATTGGACGGGTTTCTAAAGGGAGAAAAGAATTTGAAGGTGACAATAAAACACCTGAAGGATTATATTTCATCAATGATAAGAATAAAAAAAGTGGATACTATAAAAATTTGGGAATTTCATACCCTAATGAAATAGATTTGAAACATGCTAAGTTAATCGGTAAGAGTCCAGGTGGGTTGATAAAAATTCATGGAATTAAAAATGGATTTGGCTGGATTGGTAGATTTCATTTGTTGTTTGATTGGACTTTAGGTTGCATTGCAATTAGTGACAAAGAAATTGATGAATTTTATGAAAATGTAAAAATAGGTACACCAATAGAGATAAAACCATGATTTCGGTTTCCCATTACTCCAGCTCCACCACGGTAATTCCTGCGCCTCCGAGCTGTACATGTTCGTCGCGGAAGGATTTTACGGAAGGTACGGTGTTGAGGTATTGGCGGATGAGCTGTCGAAGGATGCCAGTACCAGTGCCGTGGAGAATTCTGACTCCTGTCACTCCCACCATCACAGCATCGTCAATGAAATACATCACTGCTTGCAGGGCCTCATCGCCACGCATGCCACGCACATCAATGTCAGAGGAGAAGTTAAGCTTGCGCTGACGCACCTCGTCGGTAGCAGCTGTTGCCTTGAGCGAATCGTATTTTCCAGCTTCTTTTTTTATTTGATTTTTGGAGACCACTTCCAGTTTGGATAGTTTGATGGTAGATTTCAAGTTGCCGAAAGCCACTAGTGCCTGCTTGTCTTGCAACTCCAGTATGACACCCGTAGCCTGCTGCCCTTGCACCCTAACATGTGCGCCCACGACCATTGCCAATGAGGTATTGTTAATTGTATTTACAGGCTTTTTGAGTTCTGGTTTGGCTACCGGCTTCGGACTTATCTTTTTCTTAAACTCCTCTAGTTCCTTGCGTACAAGTTGCGTTCGTTCTTTCTCGGCTTGCGATTCTTTGATCTCACGGATGGTATTTTCTATTTTCGCATTGGCCTCTTTGAGCAGTTGTTGGGCTTCGGATTTTGCTTGGATGTTCACTTCCTTTCGCTTGCGGTTCATGTCTTCCAGTTCGGATTCGTATTTTGCAACCAACTCCTCCACACGCTTTTCCTTTTGCCGTATTTGCTGGCGTTTGTTTTCCCAATATCGTTTATCACGTACAATGTCTTGCAGGTGCTTGTCGTAATCCAGGTGCTCTGCTCCCACTTTGTCGCTGGCATCTTGTATCAAATCTTCGGGCAAACCTATCTTGCGTGCTATCTCCACAGCAAACGAACTGCCTGGATTGCCTATTTGTAGCTGAAACAGCGGTTGGAGGTGCTGGCGGTCGTACAGCATGGCTCCATTTACCACACCTTGAGCAGCATCAGCATAATGCTTTAAGTTGGTATAGTGGGTGGTGATAACTCCAAAGGCACGGTTGCGATTGAAGCGTTCCAATGTTGCCTCAGCTATTGCGCCACCTATCATAGGTTCTGTACCAGTACCAAATTCATCAATCAGCAGTAGCGTTTTATCATTGCTGTGTTTGATAAAATACTTCATATTGGTAAGGTGCGAACTGTAAGTGGAGAGGTCGTTTTCCAGCGACTGTTCATCACCTATATCAATAAACATACGCTCAAAAACTCCAGCCCTACTGCTACCATGAAGTGGCACCATGAGTCCGCACTGTAGCATGTACTGTAGCAGCACCACGGTTTTCAGGCACACCGATTTACCACCAGCATTGGGACCTGAAATCAACAAAATGCGTTGCTTTTCATTCAACACAATCTCCAGTGGCACAACCTCCTTACCTTGTTTTCGCAACGAAAGAAAAAGTATGGGATGTATGGCTTTGGTCCATTCTAATTGACAAACATTATCAAGTCGAGGTTTAATAGCTTGAATTTCTTCGGCAAACAAGGCTTTAGCCCTGAGGAAATCGACAGTGCCGAGAAACTCCTGTGCCAATATCATATCATCATAATGCGGACGGACGAAATTGGTAAATTCCACCAAAATACGTATTACCTCGCGGCGCTCTTCACTTTCCAGTTCACGGATGCGGTTATTGGCCTCTACTACTTGTGCAGGTTCAATAAACACGGTCTTACCAGTGGCCGACTCATCGTGAACGATACCACCCACTTTGCGTTTATAGGCTGGCGAAACAGGAATCACCAACCGACCATCGCGTAAAGTTGGCACTGCATCTTTATCCACATAGCCATCGGCTTGTGCCTGACGTAGTATTCCTGCCAAAGAGCGGGAAATACCACTCTGAACCACAGTCAGTTCCTTACGAATGCGTGCCAATTCGGGCGAGGCATTGTCTTTAATCTTACCAAACTTATTGAGGATAATATCTATCTCGCGGATTATAGCTGCAAACGAAGGTATATCGCCTACCGCAGCCATCAGATGTGGATAAAGATCGGTATCTAATTGCTGAAAAAAGCTGATGATACGTCGTACTGCATCCAAAGCTCTACGCAAGTCAAAAACTTCTGCTTCATCAAGGAACATACCTTCCACCCGTATGCGAGAGAGCGACTGACGCAAATCAAAAAAATCGCCCACAGGCAACTCTTCTGGTTCCGTAAACACCACACGATACATCTCGTCGGCCAAATCCAAAAGCTGCATCACCTCAACATAATCTGATGAAAAACGGATAGCATCCACCTGCTCCACACCCAATGCGCTGATGCACTTATCTTTTATCAGCTGACGTATGGTGGTAAAAGCTATTTTCTGTTCAAAATGAGAGGGATATAACATAGGATTGCCTAAAGGAATTTTATTAAATATACTTCACAAAAGTAGGTGTTTTTATCATTTTTTGAATCATATTTAATAAACAACCAAACATTTCTACAATTTAATCTTTTCGTTTTTCCTTATTCGTTTGGTTTAGTAGGGATTTTTTTCGCCTCTTCCCATATCACATCCATTTCGGCGAGCGACATGTCTTTGAGGTTTTTGCCCTGTGAGATGGTTTTAGATTCGAGGTAGTTGAAACGTTGGATGAACTTCTGGTTGGTGCGTTCCAATGCATTTTCGGGATTGATGTCGTAGAGGCGAGCGGCATTGATGATACTGAAAAGCAAATCGCCCATTTCGGCTTCCATCTTGTCTCTATCCATGGCGCTGAGCTCTGCTTGAAACTCACGGATTTCCTCCTGCACCTTTTCCCACACTTGCTCTGGCTGTTCCCAGTCAAAACCTACAGCGCGTGCTTTGTCTTGAATGCGGTGTGCCTTTATCATAGCTGGCAATGAGCGTGGCACACCCGAAAGTACGGTTTTATTGCCACCTTTTTCTTTGAGTTTCAGCTGTTCCCAGTTTTGGCTTACGGCTTCACTGTTTTCGGCTTTGGCATCGGCATAGATATGCGGATGACGATAGATCAGCTTTTCGCACAAGCCCTTACACACTTCGTAAATATCAAAATCACCAGTCTCACTACCCATCTCGGAGTAAAACACAATGTGAAGCAGTATATCGCCGAGCTCTTTGCGAATTTCGGTTTTATCCTCTTTGATAATGGCATCTGCCAGTTCGTAAGTCTCTTCTATGGTGAGGGTACGTAGGCTCTCGAAAGTTTGCTCTTTGTCCCACGGACATTTAGCACGAAGTTCGGTCATGATGGCGAGCAATCTCTCAAATTGTTCTAGTTTTTCAGTTGTAGTATGCATGAATGATATGGAATAAGAGCCCCCTACCCCCAATTGGGACTTTTTGAGCCGTGCAAAATAATGGATTAATAAGCATCACAGTCGCTTTACATCTTTTTACAAGAGTTTATTTTTTGTAACCGCAACTATAAAACAGCTTATTAAACTGAATGTTTTATATATATCGCAAAGGTACAGGAAATGAATGTATTCCGAAAAGAAATGGACTGGAATTCTGATAATGGTTTATAAGGAAAACTTATTTATATTTGTAGAAGAAAAGAAAAGGAGAAGTAGGGAAAGGAAAAAGAAATTGTCAACAAATAAGATAAAGCATTCATATAAAGTATATAATTTCAAGGGACTTATCAAGTAATAAAATCAACGAAAAACATTTCGACCCATTAACATTATTTATCTAATGGAATGATAAATTACTCATTTAAAATTGCCGCAAAATGAAAAAACTAATTATCATTGCTTTGATTCTTAGCAGCTTATCAGTCATAGCACAAAATGAAAGTTCCATATTGTGGAGAATTTCGGGGAATGGACTGAAGGAACCATCCTTTCTATTTGGTAGTATGCACATTGTGCCTGGCAAACAATTTTTCATCAACGAAACAATTTCGAATTGTTTCAAGAATGTGAAAACTCTGATTGTGGAAACAGATCCAAAAATCACATTGGATGATCATTTAAAAACAACTTCATTATCAATGTTACCTAAGGGCAAAACCATCAAGGATTTCATGGATAAAGACACTTACAACGAGTGCTATACCTACTGGACCGACAGCATGAAAGTGAACAAAAACCAACTCAACAAAATGCTGAGTTATAAACCTATTTTCTTAAGTTCATTTCTGATGTCACAGTATATTGTACAGCCAAAAAACTATGAATCGGAGTTCTTCAATTTAGCAGGGAAAAGTAAAAAACTAATCACATTAGAAACACTAGAAGAACAAATAAGCATGATGGACAGCATACCCATTTCAGATCAACTAAGTGAATACAATGCTGACCAACAATACTTTGAACTGTTGGATTTGTATCTAAAGCAAGACATTCATGGCATCGAAAACTTACTATTGGACGAGACCTCCATGGATTTCAAAACATTAATGATTCAGATGCGAACCAATAATTGGTTGCCAAAAATTAACGAAGCAATTAACCGTGAGTCTTGCTTTATTTCAGTGGGATTGGCACATATCATTGGTGAGAATGGCTTCATCAGCATACTCAGAAAAACAGGTTACACAGTAGAACCCATTCATCAAAGTCTCATTAAGAAATAAAGCAACAATTCTCGTCCACAAACCAAAATGTCATCATATTTTCTACTCCAATTTAAAATTCACAACAGGCACTTTAGTGATTTTGATTTACATCCTGTATTGGGCTATCTATTTGTAACACTGTTGTTTGTTTTAGGTTCGTCGGGCATCTTTCTATTTGGAAACTATTCCCCCTATGCGGACACTTTTATTGGGGTCGGTGTGGCAACGGCACTTGGTGGTGAGATAAAACAACTATTTTTACAATAAAAATCAATCATAATATACACATCTACATGACCAAACTTATCACCATCAAAGACTTAAACTTTCAATACAACAAAAACACACCCTTGCTTTCCAATTTCACATTGGACTTAGAAGCAGGACACATCTACGGTCTGTTGGGTAAAAACGGCGAGGGCAAAAGTACGCTGCTGAAATTAATTTCCGGACTTGTATTTGCTCAGGGTGGCAGCATCGATGTGATGGGACACAACCCACAATTGCGACATCCTGATATGTTGCAAGACATCTATTTCCTCCCCGAGGATTTGTACCCTACCTCGCTCAGCATCGAAAAGTATGAGCAAGCCTATGCTCCCTATTATCCTCATTTTAATGCCCTACAATTTAATCAGCTGTTGACGGAATTTGAAATTGACTCAAAGAAAGCATCCATGTCCAAACTGTCGCACGGGCAAAAGAAAAAAGTGATGATAGCATTCGGACTGGCAACTAACACCAAATTGCTACTACTGGACGAACCCACCAACGGATTGGACATTCCCTCCAAAGTTCAGTTCAGAAGGATGGTAGCATCAGCCATGAACAGTGACCGATGTTTGATTATATCAACTCATCAGGTGCGCGACTTGGACGGATTGATAGACAATATCACCATTATGGATCATCATAAAATATCATTTAATTATACCATAGAGGAAATTAAAAAGAGATTGACATTCAAACTTGGTGACCGAACCGACACGGACGAGGCAATTATCTACACCGAAGAAACCATACAAGGGTGGTGCCAAGTAAAAGAAAACATCGCTGGCGAAGCAACCAAAGTGGATATCGAACTTCTTTTCAATGCACTGATGACCAACAAAATTCGTATTCAAGCATTATTTACCAATACCAATAACTAAAAATGAAACGAGCATGACAAAATTTTATCTACTTTAACCCATTAGGGTATGATTAAATTTTGTCATGAGAGTTCAATCTGACAACTAAAATTAAATTATAAACAGATGAAATCAACAATAAATATTAACAAAATAATACTTCAACTGAAACAGTATTTTTTGGAGAATCAAGACAAAGAACTTATGTATTGGAGCATTATGGCTTTGATATTCACACTAATACATCAAGAAGGATCATTTCTTTTCATCTTATCCATCTCAGGACTTATTTTTGCTGCACGGCAGTTTAAAGCATTTGGACATACTCCTAGTGGCATACACTTTCTGATGATTCCTGCTACTCAGGCCGAAAAGATAATAACAGCAGTACTGCTTAACACGGTCTATTATTTCATTATGAGTGTAGTAACCTATACCATTGGCAATTTGCTTGGTTCTACTTTGTTTAACAACATGATGAGCACTCAGGCTGAAATTTCCTGGTCCTTATTCACTGGCGAACAACACACAATATGGAGTGTATTAATATCGTTTATCAGTACTCAAGCCATCTATATGTTAGGTTCGTTGATTTTCATCAAACACCCGGTGCGAAAAACCATTTTAAGCATTATCGCTATCACCGTAACACTTTACATCATCGAATACTTCATTTTTCAGATTGTATTTGGTAATGAGACCAAACTAGCCGATCTACTTCCTTTTTTCACTGAGAAATTTGCAAACCCAGACGATTCCTTTTATAAGATTATTACCCTTTTGATACAAGGCGTATTTGCTATCATTTTGTGGGTAGTCAGTTATTTCCGTTTGGCAGAAAAAGAAGTTTAATCAAATTAGCAATTATATGAAAACAAGCAATAAAATACTTATCGGACTGGCAGTAGTGGTTGTAATTACACTATTTGTGATTAATCTAGTATTGAAAAACGAATATCAGAATTGGTCGAGAAATAGACCGACTGTAGAAATAGGAAATTTTTAAACTCTGTTTACTTATAAACCAAGATAAACCATGCTTAGAATACACACCATTATGCACGTGCCCTTTGAAGGGCTTGGATGTATAGCTGATTGGATAGACGCCAACAACCATTGTGTTAGTTTTACAAAATTGTACAATACACATTCATTTCCTTCACTCCAATCGTTTGATTGGTTGATAGTGATGGGAGGCCCTATGGGTGTATACGACGAAGACCAGTACAGCTGGCTAGGGGCTGAAAAGAATTTCATCAAAGAATGTATTGATGCTGGAAAAACCATTATTGGAATTTGCCTTGGATCGCAGCTTATAGCCGAAGTACTTGGTGCCAAAGTCTATCCCAACAAACAAAAGGAAATAGGCTGGATGCCCATTCACAAAACTAAAGAAGGAAAAGATGTTCAAGTATTAAGTGCTATTGAAGATGAGTTTGCTGTCTTTCATTGGCATGGTGATACATTTGACTTACCAAATAAAAGCACCCCCCTATTTAGTTCGCAAGTATGCTTGAATCAAGCATTTCTGTACAAAGAAAAGGTACTTGGGCTTCAATTTCACTTTGAAGTAACACCAGGGTCTGTAAAGGAAATGGTGGCAAATGGAATGGACGAACTGATAGAGAGTGACACCATTCAGTCTGCCGAGGCTATCCTGGAGCAACAATCATATTTTGAGAAAAACAACCAACGATTATTTAGCATTTTGGATAAGCTGGCGCAGTAAGTTCACATCATTGAATTGACCTAAGTATCTATGTGTTTTCTATTATACTGTGATTTTTTATACATTGCCACGCAAGAATATGACCAAGAGAATGATAAAGAATTATTTAAGTATTATGCGATTAAATTTGAATATTAAAAAAGAAAAATACCCCGCTACCGCAAATTTGTAATCTGCGGTAGCGAGGAATCGTTTGTAACGAAAAAAAGCAGTCATTGAAATAACAACTTTTAATAGACTTTTCAAGAGAGGTGGAAAAAATAAATCTTAAAACCAAAGCCCGACGGACCTTTGTCTATCGGGCTTTTATGATTTATATGAAAACTTTTGTAAAATAGTTTAAAAAAATCTTAAACAACAGAGTTATAATATAAACTTTTTACTAATTTTGGGCAGCAAACCAACAGAGATTTTCACATACATTACAACCAAAGGATTTGACCAGATAAAAAATCCATTAGACAAACTTGATATTTGAAATTATTAACAAATCGGATATGTGCGACAACATATATTTATCACAAAAATGTATTTAACTCAATATCAAAACAATAACAAACACACAAACTGACATAAATGTGAAATAAGTGCGACAGTGTCGCACTTACACAGATGTTAG
>Ga0233425_10000353_pt1 | contig 120250 bp, 111 predicted proteins | sample Watercolumn_Towu_2_FD_181712 | JGI IMG/M metagenome (GOLD analysis project Ga0233425, IMG submission 181712) | Freshwater microbial communities from Lake Towuti, South Sulawesi, Indonesia - Watercolumn_Towuti2014_140_MG | ecosystem: Environmental > Aquatic > Freshwater > Lake | place...
CGGCCTTCGTGGCGGGCGCAGCCTTCTTCTTCGCGGGCGCGGCCATCGCCGCCTCCTTCGTGGTGGAGCGGGCCCCCGGCCCGCCTGGTCACCGAGCGCGGAGCGGGTCGGGTCCCCTCCGCCATGGCTCGGGCGCGTGCCCCGAGTCACGTGAGGGTAGGTGCGGGTCGCTAGATGATCAAGCAGGCGCGCCGGAGTCACACAGCACGAGGATGGCGTCACGCAGCGTGAGCGGGGCGGTGCGTCCGCTCATCAGCGCCCCGTGCCTGCCCGGCGCAGGGCCTCGAGGCGGGCCTCGAGGTCGTCGGGCGGATCCTGCACGGCCAGGAGCTTGTCGCGGCTGGTCGCGCCCTGGCGCAGGCTCACCTGCCGCGGGCGCACGCCGAGCGCCTCGGCCACCGCTGCCAGCACGGCCGCCGTGGCGGCGCCGTCGACCGCGCGGACGCTGACCGCGACCACGATGCGGGCGTCCGGCCCGTCGCCGTAGGTACCCCCGACGCGGGTGCGCGAGGCGCCCGGCCGGACCCGCACCGCCACTGTCGCGGCGGCGCGATCGGCTGCGGGACCCATACCTGCAAGCCTGCCACCCGCCGCGACCGTTACCCTTCACCTGTCCGAGGCACGGCGACGACGGGGACGAGTAGTCCCGCACGCAGCCACGAGCGACCCGGGGACGGTGCGAGCCCGGGGGCGTGCGCGGGGTGAACATCACCCCCGAGCTGCCGGAGGAGCCGCGCGAGCGGGGTAGAACCGGCGGCCTCGAGCACACGCGAGCGGGTCCGCGCTCCCCCACCGGGGAGTCCGCGGGCCAAGGAGGGTGGTACCGCGGGGCATCGGCCGACCGGCCGGCACCTCGTCCCTCCGTCACGAGCGCCCGTCCCGGGCAGACGACGGAGGACCCATGTACCGCCCCGTGCCGCCGCAGGTCGACCTGCCTGCCGTCGACCACGAGGTGCTCGCCTTCTGGCGCGAGCACGACGTCTTCTCCCGCTCGCTGGCCGCCAGCGAGGGCCGCCCCACCTGGGTGTTCAACGAGGGCCCGCCCACCGCCAACGGCATGCCCGGCACCCACCACGTCGAGGCGCGCGTCTTCAAGGACGTCTTCCCGCGCTACCGGACGATGAAGGGCTACCACGTCCCCCGCAAGGCCGGCTGGGACTGCCACGGCCTGCCGGTCGAGCTGGCGGTGGAGAAGGAGCTCGGCTTCTCGGGCAAGAAGGACATCGAGGCCTACGGCATCGCCGAGTTCAACGCGAAGTGCCGAGAGTCGGTGCTGCGCCACGTCGACGCCTTCGCCGACCTCACCCAGCGCATGGGCTACTGGGTCGACATGGGCGACGCGTACTGGACCATGGACCCCCAGTACGTCGAGAGCGTCTGGTGGTCGCTCAAGCAGATCTTCGACAAGGGCCTGCTCGTCCAGGACCACCGCGTCACGCCCTACTGCCCGCGCTGCGGCACCGGGCTGTCCGACCACGAGCTCGCGCAGGGCTACGAGACCGTCGTCGACCCCTCGGTGTACGTCCGGTTCCCCGTGACGGGCGGCCCCGTGGCCGAGTCGGTCGAGGGCGCCGCGCTGCTGGTCTGGACGACGACGCCGTGGACGCTGGTCTCCAACACCGCCGTCGCCGTGCACCCCGAGGTCGACTACGTCGCCGCGCGCACCGCCGACGGCGAGATGCTCGTCGTCGCCGAGCCGCTGCTCGGCCAGCTCGGCGAGGGCGCGGAGGTCGTGAGGCGCTGGACCGGCACGGAGCTCGTCGGCACGACGTACACACGCCCCTTCGACCTGGTCGAGATCCCGGACGCGCACTACGTGGTGACCGCCGACTACGTGACCACCGAGGACGGCTCGGGCCTGGTGCACATCGCGCCGGCGTTCGGCGCGGAGGACCTCGCCGTCGGCCGGGTGCACGGTCTGCCCGTGGTCAACCCGGTCCGCCCCGACGGCACCTTCGAGGACGGCCTCGACCTCGTCGGCGGCATGTTCTTCAAGAAGGCCGACGCCCCGCTCGTCGACGATCTGCAGGCGCGGGGGCTGCTGTTCAAGCACGTGCCCTACGAGCACACCTACCCGCACTGCTGGCGCTGCCACACGCCGCTCGTCTACTACGCGCAGCCGTCGTGGTACATCCGCACCACCGCGGTGAAGGACGCGCTGCTGCGCGAGAACGAGCAGACCGACTGGCACCCGAAGACCATCCAGTGGGGCCGCTACGGCGACTGGCTGCACAACAACATCGACTGGGCGCTGTCTCGCTCGCGCTACTGGGGCACGCCGCTGCCGATCTGGCGGTGCGAGTCAGGCCACCTCACCTGCGTCGAGTCGCTCGCCGACCTCGGCGCCCGCGCGGGCCAGGACCTCTCCAACCTCGACCCGCACCGGCCGTACGTCGACGACGTGACCTTCGCCTGCGAGGAGTGCGGGGCCGAGGCCACGCGCGTGCCCGAGGTCATCGACGCGTGGTACGACTCGGGCGCGATGCCGTTCGCGCAGTTCGGCTACCCGCACACCGGCCAGGACCTCTTCGCCCAGCGCTACCCCGCGGACTTCATCTGCGAGGCGATCGACCAGACGCGCGGGTGGTTCTACACGCTCATGGCGGTGGGCACGCTCGTGTTCGACCGCTCGTCGTACAGGACGGTGCTCTGCCTCGGCCACATCCTCGACGAGGAGGGCCGCAAGATGAGCAAGCACCTCGGCAACGTGCTCGAGCCGATCCCGCTCATGGACGAGCACGGCGCCGACGCCGTGCGCTGGTTCATGCTCGCCGGCGGCTCGCCGTGGCAGGCGCGGCGCGTCGGCCACTCGACGATCCAGGAGGTCGTGCGCAAGACGCTGCTGACCTACTGGAACACCGTGTCGTTCCAGGCGCTCTACGCCCGCGAGGCCGGCTTCGAGCCCGCGACGACGCCGGCGCCGCCGGTGGCCGAGCGCCCGGCGCTCGACCGCTGGGCGCTGTCGGAGGCGCACCGCCTCGCGCGCGACGTGGACGCGGCCCTCGAGGCCTACGACACCCAGCGCGCGGGCCGGCTGCTCTCGGCCTACGTCGACGACCTGTCGAACTGGTACGTGCGCCGCTCGCGGCGCCGGTTCTGGGCGGGCGACCCGTCGGCGCTCGCGACGCTGCACGAGTGCCTCTACGTCGTCACGCTGCTCATGGCGCCGTTCACGCCGTTCGTGACCGAGCGGGTGTGGCAGGACCTGTTCGCGTCGACCAGCGACGAGCTGCCCGACTCCGTGCACCTCGCCGCGTGGCCCGAGGTCGACGGCTCGCTGGTCGACGACGAGCTGGCGGCGGGCATGGCCACCGTTCGGCGCCTGGTCGAGCTCGGCCGTGCGGCCCGTGCGACGTCCGGCGTCCGCACCCGGCAGCCGCTGGGCCGCGCGCTCGTCGCCGCCCCGGGCTGGGACCGCCTGTCCGACGGCCTCAAGGCCGAGGTGGCCGAGGAGCTCAACGTGGGCACGCTCGTGCCGCTCGGCGAGACCGAGGGCCACCTCGTCGACGTGTCGGTGAAGGCCAACTTCCGGGCCCTCGGCAAGCGGTTCGGCAAGGGCACTCCCCCGGTGGCGCAGGCGATCGCGGACGCCGACGCCGCCGGGCTCGTGGCGGCGCTGCGCGCCGGAACGGCGTCGGTCGTCGTCGACGGCGAGAGCGTCGCGCTCACCGAGGAGGAGGTCGTGGTGACCGAGACCCCGGTCGAGGGCTGGGCGGTCGCCAGCGACGCCGGCGAGACGGTGGCGCTCGACCTCGAGGTGACGCCCGAGCTGCGCCGGGCGGGCCTGGCCCGCGAGTCGGTCCGCCTGATGCAGGACGCGCGCAAGTCGTCGGGCTTCGCCGTCAGCGACCGCATCGCGCTGTGGTGGACGGCGACGGACGCCGACCTCGCCGAGGCGCTGCGCGAGCACGGGCAGTCCGTGGCCGACGAGGTGCTCGCGACGACGTTCGCCGAGGGCGAGCCGCCGGCGGACGAGGGCCTCGAGCCGGTCGACGACGCCGACCTCGGCCTGCGCTTCTGGCTGCGCCGGGCCTAGCCCGGTCCGCACGGCGAAGGGCCCCGACCTCGCGGTCGGGGCCCTTCGGCGTACCTGCTCTCGATCAGCCCTGCGGCGGCGCGTCGCCGGTGGGCGGCACCGCGAACGGCGACGCCGGAGGCGCGGGCGGCGCGGTGACGGGCGCGGCCGCGGGCGGGGCGGCCGGTGCCATCTGCGGGACGTGCGGGGCGGCGGGCGCCTGCACCGGCGGAGCGGTGGGCAGGCCGCCGGCGGGGGCGGCCGCGGGCGGCGCGGCCGGGGCCTCGGCGCCGCGGTGCTCGAGGTCCTTGAGCGCGCCCTCGTGCAGCTGGCGCAGGCGGGTGCGGTACTCGCGCTCGAACGCGCGCAGCTCCTCGACGCGGCGCTCGAGCACCTGGCGCTCGGTCTCGGACTTCTGCGCGAGCTCGGCGGCCTTCGTGCGGGCGTCGGCGATGAGCGCGTCGGCCTCGGCCTTGGCCTTGGCCTTGTGCTCCTCGGCGGTCTTCTGCGCGAGCGCGAGCATGGCCACGGCCTCGGCGTTGTGGTCCGGGGCGGCCGGCGCGGGCGGCGGCGCCGCAGCAGCGGCGGCCTGCGCCTGGGCGGCGGCCTGCTCGGCGGCGGCGGTACGGCCGCGGAGGTCGGCGTTCTCGCGGTGGAGGTTCCCGATCTCGACCTCGACCTGGTCGAGGAAGGCGTCCACCTCGTCCATCTCGTAGCCCTTGCGCTTGGCAGTCGAGAACTGCTTGTTGCGCACGTCCTCGGGAGTGAGAGCCATGGGGGTCACCTCGTGTTCGGGAAGGGGTGGAGCAGGCAGGAACGGGAGCGGGTCTGGAGCGCTTACAGGTAGGTCACGGCGAGGCCGCTGAGGATCTGGATCCCGATGAACAGGATCAGGAAGATCACCGTGATCTGGAAGTCGAACATGCCGACCCGGATCGGCGGGATCACCTTGCGGAGCGCGTTGATCGGCGGATCGGTCACGGTGTAGACGATCTCGACCAGGACCAGCACGATGCCAGTCGGGCGCCAGTCGCGCGAGAGCACGAACACCCAGTCGAGCACGATGCGCGCGAGCAGGATGATCAGGTAGATGGACAGGACGCCCGCGATGGCGTTGCCGACGACGCTGGCGAGGATCAACGGTGCACTGTCCTGTCGGGTCGGTCGCGGAGCCGGGTGGCCCGCGGCTCAGCTCTGGTTGAAGAAGCCGTCCTGCGCGAGGCGCTTGGCCTCGGCGGTGACGTCGACGTTGGCGGGCGAGAGCAGGAACACCTTGTTGGTGACGCGCTCGATGGACCCGCGGCAGCCGAAGACGAGGCCGGCCGCGAAGTCGACGATGCGCTTGGCGTCGGTGTCGTCCATCTCGGTGAGGTTCATGATCACCGGCACGCCCTCGCGGAACTCCTCGCCGATGCGGCGGGCGTCGTTGTAGGTGCGCGGGTGCAGGGTGGTGATGCGGTAGAAGTCGCTCACGCCGAACGCGTCGACGGAGTGGGTCTCGACCCGCGGCACCGCGGCGGTGTCGGCCTGGACCGGGCGCGAGGTGCGGACGGCGGGGGGCTCGACCGTGCGGGTGGCCGTGGCCGAGCGCGGCTCGGGCCGGACCTCGCGCACCGAGGAGTACTGCGGCTGCTCCCGGTGGGTGCTGCGGTAGTCGGCCTCGTAGTCGTCGTAGTCGTCGTGCTGGAGCGCCTCGTCCTCGACGAGGCCGAGGTAGACCGCCATCTTGCGCATCGCGCCCATGTGCCTGCTCCCAGTCTCCGCTCGGACCCGCTCGTCCCTGCTCGTGCGTGCTCGCGTGCGCAGGTCCCGGTGACCGCACACCCGTACGAGAACGCTACCTGAGGCGCGGACGACCTCCGAGCACCGCCGTCCCCACGCGGACGTGTGTCGCACCGGCGGCCACGGCGTCCTCGAGGTCGCCGGACATCCCCGCCGAGATCATCGTCGCCGAGGGATGGGCCGCGCGCAGCCCGGCGGCGACGTCAGCCAGTCGGCCGAACGCGCCCCGGGGGTCGGCGGGCTCACCGTCGGGGCCGAGCGGGGCCACGGCCATCACCCCCGCCAGGCGCAGCGACCCCGAGGCGGCCACGAGGTCGGCGAGGGCGGGGACGTCGGACGGCGCCGCTCCCCCGCGGTGGGCCGGGGGCGTGCCGTCGGGCACGGCGGCCAGGCCCACCTGCAGCAGCACGTCGAGCGTGCGGCCGGCTGCGGCGGCCGCGCGGTCGAGGGCCCCGACCAGCTCGGGCCGGTCGACGGACTGGACGACGTCGGCGTAGGCGGCGACGTGGCGGGCCTTGTTGCGCTGCAGCTGCCCGATGAAGTGCCAGCGCAGCGGGAGGTCGGCGCAGGCCTCGTGCTTGGGCATCGCCTCCTGGTCGCGGTTCTCGCCGACATCGGTGGCGCCGAGCCCGGCCAGAAGGCGGACGTCGGACGCCGGCCACGTCTTCGTGACGACGATGAGGGTGACGTCGCCGGGCGCGCGGCCGGCGGCCCGCTCGGCGCGCGCGATCCGGTCGCGGACCTCGGCGAGGTTGGCCGCGAGCTCCTCCCGCCGCTCCGCCTCCGCCTGCGCCGCGGGGCCGCCCGTCATGCCGTCTCGGGCAGCAGCGCCACGACGCCGCCGTGCCGGCCGGTGAGGCCGTCGCGCCGGTAGGAGTAGAGCGACGGCGTCTCCTGCGTGCAGCCGCCGTGCAGCGACACGTGGACGCCGGACTCGCGCAGCCGCTCGACGGCGGCCGCGCGCAGATCGAGGCTGGGCCGGCCGTCGTGGGCCACCGACGCCGCCGCCGGCGCGACCGCCACGACCTCGTCGTAGCGCTCGCGCGGGACGTCGTAGCACTCGCCGCACACGGCCGGTCCGACGACGGCGCGGGTGCGCGCCGGGTCGGCGCCGAGGTCGGCCATCGCCGCGAGGGTCGTGCCGACGACGTCGGAGCGGATGCCGCGCCAGCCCGCGTGGACCACCGCGACGACGCCGGCGCCGCTGTCGCCGAGGAGCACCGGCACGCAGTCGGCCGCGACGGTGAGCAGCGCGATGCCGGGGATGCGGGTGACGAGCGCGTCGACCTCGGGCACGGGCTCGGGCTGCGGCGCGCCGACCTCGCCGACGTCGTTGCCGTGCACCGGCGCCATCGACACGAGGCGGTGGCCCTCGACGCCGACCGCGGCCGACAGCGCAGCGCGGTGCGCGCGCACCGCGGCGTCGTCGTCGCCGACGTGGTCGGCCACGTTGAACGCGTCGTAGGGAGCGGTGCTGGGCAGGACGCCGTCGACCGCACCGCGGTCCGCGAACGCCCACCGCACCCGGGGCCCGAGCTGACCCGTCGCGATCGCCATGAGGTACATCTAACAGCCCCTCCAAGCCCGCCTCCTCCGTCGGCGGGCGTCGGGGCAGCGCTCGCCTCGGTCGTCCGCCCCGCTCGCTGGCGCTCGCAGGTGTAGGCCCGTTCGCCGGGCCTCGCTGCGCATCGGCCCGGCTCCGTGCCTCCGGGGCGGACGAGTGCGGCGCCCTGCGGGCGCGGGCGAGCAGAGCGGCGGCTCCGCTTCGCTCCGCCGCGGCGTTCGGTCGGGTCGGTCTCGCGGGGCGTGCGGCCGGGCCAGGCTCGCTGCGCTCGCGGTCGGTCGTCTCGGCGAGGGCCTGCGCTGCAGCGACGGTCGCGGGCCAACGAGCCACCGAGCCACCGAGCCACCGAGCGACAGCATCACCACGCGAACGCCGGTGACGGTCCGAACCGAACCGGCCACCGATGATCCGGCGCGTCCGCGCGGGCCCGGAGGACGGCGACGGCTGCGAGCCGCCAGGCGAGCGGCCAGAGCCGACCGACCCCGGGCGAGCGCGCAGCGCGAGACCTGGGCCCGCCGGAGGCGACGTCCGCGCAGGACGCCGGCCCGGAGGACCGGAGACGGGGCCGATGCGCAGCGAGGCCCCGTCGAACGGGCCGACCGCGAGCGCCAGCGAGCTGGGCCGCCGTCCGGAGCGGGGCCGACGCGAGCCGCCGACGAAGGAGGCGGCTCGCTTGGAGGCCTTACTTGAGGAAGTCGGGGACGTCGAGGTCGTCGTCGTCGCCGGCGTCGTCGAAGACGATGCGGCGCGGCTCCTTCTTCGGCTCCTCCTCGACCACCGGCAGCGACGGCGCCTGGCCGGGCTCGGCGGTCGCCGTGGCGGCGGCGACGGCAAGCGGGGTCTCGTCGGCGTCGGACTTGGTGACCGGCTTGGTGCCGGTGCGGCGGGCCGGCGGAAGGCCGCCGTCGAAGCCGGCCGCGATGACCGTCACACGCACCTCGTCGCCGAGGGTGTCGTCGATGACGGCGCCGAAGATGATGTTGGCCTCGGGGTGCGCGGCGTCGGCCACGAGGCGCGCGGCCTCGTTGATCTCGAACAGGCCGAGGTCGCTGCCGCCGGAGATCGAGAGCAGCACGCCGTGCGCGCCGTCGATGCTCGCCTCGAGCAGCGGGCTGGAGATGGCGGTCTCCGCCGCGGAGACGGCGCGGTCGTCGCCGCGCGCCGAGCCGATGCCCATGAGGGCCGAGCCCGCGCCCGACATGACGCTCTTGACGTCGGCGAAGTCGAGGTTGATGAGGCCGGGCGTCGTGATGAGGTCGGTGATCCCGCTGACGCCCTGCAGCAGCACCTGGTCGGCCTGGCGGAAGGCGTCGATCATCGAGATGCTGCGGTCGGCCAGCGAGAGCAGCCGGTCGTTGGGGATGACGATGAGGGTGTCGACCTCGGCGCGCAGCGCGTCGACGCCGGTGTCGGCCTGCACGCCGCGGCGCTTGCCCTCGAAGCCGAACGGGCGGGTGACGACGCCGATGGTGAGCGCGCCGAGCGAGCGGGCGATGCGGGCCACGACGGGCGCCCCGCCGGTGCCGGTGCCGCCGCCCTCGCCGGCCGTCACGAAGACCATGTCGGCGCCCTTGAGGACCTCCTCGATGTCCTCGGTGTGGTCCTCCGCGGCGCGGCGGCCGACCTCGGGGTCGGCGCCGGCGCCGAGGCCGCGGGTGAGCTCGCGGCCGATGTCGAGCTTGACGTCGGCGTCGCTCATGAGCAGCGCCTGCGCGTCGGTGTTGACCGCGATGAACTCGACGCCCTTGAGGCCGACCTCGATCATCCGGTTGACGGCGTTGACGCCGCCGCCGCCGATGCCGACGACCTTGATGACTGCCAGGTAGTTCTGAGGTGCCGCCACAGCACTCGTCCTTCCGCTCACCCTCGCGCGGGACCGCGGCGACCCTTCCCCAGGTCCGCGGAAACCCTCACCCTCAGGTAGAGGTGAATAGTTATGTCATCCTGCAGGTAGGCCAGAACCTACGGGCCGTCGCCCGGATGGCGCAAGGTCGCACGGGGCCCTGACGCGGGTGACATCGGCCACGGGACCGCCGCCGATGATCCGTGATGCCCTGTGCCCCAACGGATCTGCGTGCCTCCCCTGCCTCGACCTGAAGGTGAGGTGCGGCGATCCGGGCTGGTGGGCCCGCCCGGGTCAGCGGCCGAGGGTGCCGCGGGTCGTGGGCAGGTCGGGCGCGGACACGTCGTAGAACGCGGCCTGGCGCTTCATGAGGGCGAGCAGCACGTCGAGCTTGCGGCCCGAGCGCTCCGGGCTCCCCCACTGCACCTGGGCGCCGGAGCGCCACTTGAGCACGACGTCGTCGGGCGTCATCGCGACGACGCCGGTGATGTTGGCGCGGTGGTCGGCCGGGATCGCGTGGAGGACGCCGACGGCGGAGCCGAGGGCGGCGGGGCCGGCGGCGCGCACGAGCGGGAGGTCCGAGGGGCGCGCGGTCATCGAGCCGAACTCGGTGCCGGTCGCGTCGACGTAGGCGAAGGCGCCGTCGGCGCGGACGACGGCGAGCGGCGTGCGCTCCGCGACCACGACGACGAGGACGTCGGGCCAGCCGCGGCGCACCTCGACGGCGGCGATCTGCGGGATCGCGCCGACCCGCGCGGCGATGCCGTCGGCGTCGACCCGGGCGAGCGGGACGCCGAGCTGGCGGCCCGCGGCGTCGCGGACCTCGTCGGCCGGCACGGCCTGCGTGCCGAGGACGCGGACCTCCGTGACCGTGAGCACCGGCGAGAACCACACCAGCCAGACGGCGAGCCCGGCGAGCACCACGACGGCCGCGGCCACGGCCCAGCGCACCCACCGGCGCGGGCGCGGCGGCGCCTCCGCGGTGAAGCGCTGCTCCCTCTCGAGGACCGTCACGGCTGCGGCGCCTCCCGCTCGCGGAGCAGGTCGAGCACCTCGGTGCCGATCATCGCGATGTCGCCTGCGCCGAGGGTCATCACGACGTCGCCGGGGCGCGCGCGGTCGACGAGGTGCTGCGCGACCTTGCTCCACGACGGCTCGAACACGACCTGCTCGGCAGGCAGCGGGACGTGCGATGCCATCGCGACGCCGGACGCGCCCGGGATGGGCTCCTCCCCCGGCGCGAACACCTCGAGCACGACCACCTCGTCGGCGAGGCCGAGCGCCTCGCCGAACTCACGCACGAACAGCGCGGTGCGGTAGTAGTGGTGCGCCTGGAACGCGACGACGAGCCGGCCCTGGCCGACGACGTCGCGCATCGCCCGCAGCGTCGCGTCGATCTCCGTGGGGTGGTGGGCGTAGTCGTCGTAGACCCGGACGCCCGCGGCAGAGCCCTTGAAGTCGAAGCGCCGGCGCGTGCCGCTGAAGGACTCGAGGCCCTCGCGCAGCTCGGACTGCGGGTAGCCGAGGCCGATGCCGGTGACGAGGGCGGCAGTGGCGTTGAGGACGTTGTGCCGGCCGGGGACGGCGAGCTCGGTGCGGCCGAGGCGCACGCCGTGCTCGAGGACCTCGAAGACCCAGCCCGACTCGCCCATCTGCACGAGCTCGACACGGAAGTCGGCCGACGCCGACTCGCCGTACGTGCGCACGTCGACGCCGGCCGCGCGGGCGCGCTCGGCGAGCCGCGCGGCACCGGGGTCGTCGGCGCACACCGTGACGAAGCCGCCGCGGTCGCGGATGCCGGTGGCGAAGTCGAGGAAGCCCTGCTCGACGGCCTCGAAGGTGCCCCAGTGGTCGAGGTGGTCGGCCTCGACGTTGGTGACGATGCCGGCCTGCGCGGGCAGGGCCAGGAACGCGCCGTCGCTCTCGTCGGCCTCCGCGACGAAGTCGGGCCCGCTGCCCTGGTGGGCGTTGCTGCCGCTCTCGTTGAGCTCGCTGCCGATCGCGAACGACGGGTCGGCGCCGCAGTGCTGCAGCGCGACGGTGAGCATCGACGTGGTGGTGGTCTTGCCGTGGGTGCCTGCCACGGCGACGCCGCGGTAGCCGGTCATCACGGCGGCGAGGGCCTCGGCGCGGCCGAGCACGCGCAGGCCCGCCTCACGGGCGGCGACCAGCTCGGGGTTGGCGGCCCTGATGGCGGTGGACACGATGACGGTGTCGACGCCCTCGACCTGCTCCGCGCGGTGGCCCACCCGGGCGTCGACGCCGAGCGCGCGCAGCGCGTGCAGGCGCCGCGAGTCCTTGGCGTCGCTGCCGCTCACCGGGACGCCGCGGGCGACCAGGATGCGCGCGATCCCCGACATGCCGGCGCCGCCGATGCCGACGATGTGGACCCTCCCCAGCGAGGAGAGGTCGGCGGGGCCGTTCTGCGCGCTCACGCGGGTCCTCCGGACGGGCTCGGGCCCGAGACCGCCTCGAGCACCAATGCCCTCAGTCTCTCGTCCGCATCGCGCTGACCGTGGGAGGCGGCGGCCTGCGCCATGGCGTGGCGCTGGTCGGGGTCGAGCAGCAGCGGGGCCACGACGTCGAGCAGCAGGTCGGCGTCGAGGTCGGCGTCGTCGACGAGAAGCCCTCCCCCGGCCTCCACGAGCGGCAGCGCGTTGAGGCGCTGCTCGCCGTTGCCGATGGGCAGCGGGACGTACACCGCGGGCAGCCCGACGGCCGACAGCTCGGCCACGGTCATGGCGCCGGCGCGGCACAGGGCCACATCGGCTGCGGCGTAGGCGAGGTCCATCCGGTCGACGTAGGGCAGGGCGACGTACGGCGCCGGGCCGGTGGGGCCGTCGGGGCGCTGGTCGTCGTTCTTGAGGCCTGCCGCGTGCAGCACCTGGACGCCGCGCTCGGTGAGGCGGCCGGCGGCCGCGACCGTGGCGGCGTTGAGGCTGCGCGCCCCCTGCGAGCCGCCGAACACCAGCAGGGTCGGGAGGTCGGGGTCGAGCCCGAACGCCGCGCGCGCCTCCGCGCGGCTGGCCTCGCGGTCGAGGCGCGCGATGGCCGGGCGCAGCGGCATCGCGATGTGGCGGGCACCGGGGATGCTGCCCGGGACGGCCTCGCCGACGAACGACGTGAACCGCGCGCCGACCTTGTTGGCCAGGCCCGGCCGCGCGTTGGCCTCGTGGACGACGATCGGCACCCGGTTGCGCGCAGCGAGGTAGGCCGGCAGCGCGACGTAGCCGCCGAACCCGACGAGGACGTCGGCACCGGTGTCGGCCAGCACCGCGCGGACCTCCGCGATCGAGCGCTTGACGGCCGACGGCAGCCGCACGAGGTCGCCGGAGGGCCGGCGCGGCAGCGGCGTCGGTGTGATGAGCCGCAGGTCGTAGCCGCGCTCCGGGACCAGCCGGGTCTCGAGCCCGCGCTCGGTGCCGAGCAGGGTGATGCCGATGCCGGGGTCGTGGCGGCGCAGGCAGTCGGCGGTGTTGAGCGCGGGCTCGACGTGCCCGGCGGTCCCGCCGCCCGCGAGGACGACGTGCACGGTCAGCCCGCCTTGGCCGTGCGGCGCGCGGGCCTGGCCGAGGCCGCCTTGGTCGCGGTGCGCTTCTTCGCGGTGCGGCCGGCCTCGGCGCGCGCGAAGGCCATGAGCATCCCGAGCGCGACGAGGGTGGGCACCAGCGACGAGCCGCCGTAGGACACCAGCGGCAGCGGCACGCCGGTGATCGGGATGAGCTGCAGGACGGCGCCGATGTTGAGCAGCGCCTGCGTGAGGATCCACGCGACCACCGCGGCCGAGGCCGTGCGGACGAAGGCGTCCTCGGAGCGGCGCGCGAGCGAGAGGCCGGCCAGACCGATCGCGGTGAACAGGCCGAGCACGAGCAGCGAGCCGAGGATGCCGAGCTCCTCGCCGACGACGGCGTAGATGAAGTCGGTGTGCGCCTCCGGCAGCCAGTCCCACTTCTCGCGGGACGCGCCGAGGCCGAGCCCGAACCAGCCGCCGCTGCCGAGCGCGTTCATGCCGCGCAGCACCTGCCAGCCGTCGCCGAGCGGGTCGGCCTGCGGGTCGAGCCAGGCCTGGAATCGGCCCATCCGGTACGACTGGGTGTAGCTGAGCAGGGCGACGCCGATGAGCACCGCGACCGCGCCGCCGGCGAACAGCCGCAGCGGTGCGCCGTTGACCCAGAGCATCGCGGCGACCATCGGCACCAGGATGATCGCGTTGCCGAAGTCGCCCTCGAGCAGCACCAGGCCGATGATCGCGACCGCCACGGGCAGCAGCGGCATGAGCAGGTGCTTCCACTGGTCGAGGAGCGGCTGCTTGCGCGCGAGCAGGTCGCTGGCCCACAGCACGAGCGCGAGCTTCGCGAACTCCGACGGCTGCAGGCGGAACGGGCCGCCGAGCTCGATCCAGTTGCGCTGGCCGGCCACCTCGCGGCCGACGATGAGCACGGCCACCAGGAGCACGAGCGCGACGACGAGCGACGGGTAGGCGAGCCGGCGGAAGAACGACACCGGCATCCGCGACGCGAGCACCATGCAGAGCAGGCCGACCGCGGCGAACATCACCTGGCGCGACCAGAGCGTGTACGCCGAGCCGAAGACGCGGTAGCTCTCGACGGTCGAGGCCGACAGCACCATCGCGATGCCGAGCGCGAGCAGGAGGAGGGTGCTGCCGAGCAGCACGTGGTAGACGGCCATGGGGTGCTGGGTCCAGCTGCGCGCCGACGCGACGGCGCCGCGGAGACGGTCCATGCCCTACAGCCCCAGCCGCCGGCGCACGGAGGCGGCGAACACGTCGCCGCGGTGGCCGTAGTCGCGGAACATGTCCCACGAGGCGCACCCGGGCGCGAGCAGGACGGTGTCGCCCTCGCGCGCCATCGAGGCGGCGGCGTCCACGACGTCGTCCATGGCACCAGTGTCGGTGCGCGCGACGTCCACGACGGGGACATCCGGCGCGTGTCGCGCGAGCGCCTCGCGGATCCGCTCGCGGTCGACGCCGAGCAGCACCGCCCCGCGCAGCCGCTCGCGCACCGCGACGACGAGGTCGTCGTACTCCTGGCCCTTGGCCATGCCGCCCGCGATCCACACCACCGGGCCGTAGGCCAGCAGCGAGGTCTGTGCCGCGTGGCAGTTGGTCGCCTTCGAGTCGTCGACCCAGCGGACGCCGTCCTGCTCGGCCACGGTGGCGATGCGGTGGCCTGCGGGCTCGAACGCGCGCAGGCCGTCGCGGACCGCGACCGCGGGCACGCCCGCGGCCCTCGCGAGGGCCGCGGCGGCGAGGGCGTTGAAGACGTTGTGCGGCGCCAGCGGGTGCACGTCCTCGACGGAGGCGAGCTCCAGCGCCGAGTCGGCCCGGTTGTCGATGAACGCGCGGTCGACGAGCAGGTCGTCGACGACGCCGAGCTCCGAGCGCCCAGGGACGCCGAGGGTGAGGCCGATCGCCCGGCACCCCTCGACGACGTCGGCGTCCTCCACCATGCGCAGCGTGGCCTCGTCAGCGGTGTTGTAGACCGCGGCGATCTGCGTGTTCGTGTAGATCCGGGCCTTCGCCGCGACGTAGTTCTCGAACGAGCCGAACAGGTCGACGTGGTCCTCGGCGATGTTGAGGCAGACCGACGCCAGCGGGCTCGCGGTGTGCAGGAACGGCAGCTGCGGCGCCCCGACCTCGACCGCGATGACGTCGTAGGGCTCGGGCTCCATCACGGTGTCGACGAGCGAGACGCCGATGTTGCCCGCAGCCGTGGTGCGCAGCCCGGCCGCGCGCAGGATCGACTCGAGCATGAGCGTGGTGGTCGTCTTGCCGTTGGTGCCGGTGACGAACAGCCAGGGCGCGGCGTCGTCGCCGCGCAGGCGCCACGCCAGCTCGAGCTCGCCCCACACCGGTACGCCGGCCGCCTGGGCGGCGCGGATGATCGGCGCCGACGGCGGCAGCCCGGGCGAGACGACGAGGACGTCGGCCGCGTCGGGCAGCGTGTCGCCGTCGCCGAGCCGGACCGTCGCGCCGACCACCTCGAGGATGTCGGCGCGCTCGCGCTGGCGCTCGCCGTCGGCGGCGTCGACCACCGTCACGCGCGCGCCGAGGTGCGCGAGCTGGTCCGCGCAGGCGAAGCCGGCGACACCGATGCCCGCGACGACGGCGTGGACGCCGGACCAGTCTGACGTGCGGACGTGGGCGGAGACGTCGGTCACTGACGGACCCACTCCGCGTAGAAGATGGCCAGACCGAGCGAGACGAACAGGCCCTGGATGATCCAGAACCGCACGACGATCTGGACCTCTGCCCAGCCGAGCATCTCGAAGTGGTGGTGCAGCGGCGCCATCCGGAACATGCGTCTGCCCGTCAGCTTGTAGCTGCCGACCTGGCCGATGACCGACAGCGTCACGATGACGAACAGGCCGGCGAGCAGCGCGAGCAGCAGCTCGGTGCGCGAGAGGATCGCGAGCGCCGCGATGGCGCCGCCGAGCGACAGGGATCCCGTGTCGCCCATGAAGATCGAGGCCGGCGACGTGTTCCACCACAGGAAGCCGAAGCATGCGCCCGCTGCTGCCGCCGCGAACACCGCCAGGTCGAGCGGATCTCGTACGTCGTAGCAGCGGGCGAACTCGCCGAACTGGCAGTTCTGGCCGTACTGCCACACCGACAGCAGCGTGTAGGCGCCGAGCGTCATCACCGACGCGCCGGCGGCGAGGCCGTCGAGGCCGTCGGTGAGGTTCACGCCGTTGGTGGTGGCGGTGACGAGGAACCAGATCCACAGCACGAACAGCGCGGTGGGCAGAACGAGCGGGGTGTCGCGGAACAGCGAGATGGCGCGCGACGCCGGCGTGCGGCCGTCGGCGTCGGGGAACATCAGCGCGAGGAACGCGAAGGAGATCGCGACCGCCGCCTGGCCGAGCAGCTTGGTGCGGGCCCGGACGCCGGTGCTGCGCTGCTTGAAGATCTTGAGGTAGTCGTCGGCGATGCCGACGCAGCCGAGGCCGACGGTCAGGTAGATGGCGAGCATCCCCGACCAGCTCGGCGGCCGCCACGCGGCTATGTGCGCGCCGGCGTAGCCGATGAGCAGGCCGGCCAGGATCGCGAGGCCGCCCATCGACGGAGTGCCCCGCTTGCCCGAGTGCTCGGGGTAGGGCTCGTCGTCGGTGGAGACGCGGATGGCCTGCGCCAGGTGGTGGCGGCGCAGGAAGCGGATGAGCAGCGGCGTGCCGAGCAGCGACACGAACAGGCCGAGGCCGGCCGCGATGAGGACGAGCCTCACGACGTCACCTCCGCCGTCCCGGTCAGGGCCTGCGCCACCGTCTCGAGCCCGGACGCGCGCGAGGCCTTCACGAGGACGACGTCGCCCTCGCGCACCTGCTCGTGCAGCAGCCGGACGGCCGCGTCGACGTCCGGCACGGCCACGACGACGGTGGCACCCCCGACCCCCTGCGCGCCCGTCGCCACGCCGGTGGCGCCCGGTCCGACCGCGACGATGTGGCCGATGCCCCGCTCGGCGGCCTCGCGGCCGACGCGCTCGTGCGCCTCGGGGCCGGCGTCGCCGAGCTCGCGCATCTCCCCCAGCACGGCCCAGGTGCGACGGGCGGGGCGGTCGTCGGCCGCGGCGCCCATGACGGCGAGGGCGTCGAGCGCCGCCACCACCGACTCCGGGTTGGCGTTGTACGCGTCGTTGACCACGGTGACGCCGGACTCGGTGGTCGACACCTCCATCCGCCAGCGGCTCGCCGGCTGAGCCTCGGACAGCCGGCGCGCGACGACGTCGGCGGGCACGCCGAGCTCGAGGGCGGCCGCGGCGACGGCGAGGGCGTTGAGGACCATGTGGGCGCCGTGCAGCCGCAGCGACACCGGGTGGCGCTCGCCGCCTGCGACGAGGGTGAACGACGCGCGGCTCTCGGCGTCGAGCACCTCGTCCTCGGCGCGCACGTCGGCGGACGCCGAGCGGCCGTAGGTGACGACGCGGCCGACCGCGCGCGGAGCCATGCCGGCGACGAGCGGGTCGTCGGCGTTGAGCACCGCGACGCCGCCCTGGTCGGCAGGCAGCGTGCCCTCGACCAGCTCGCCCTTGGTCTGCGCGATCGCCTCGCGCGAGCCGAAGATCTCGATGTGGGCCGAGCCCACGTTGAGCACGACGCCGACGCGCGGCGGCGTGATGCCGCACAGGTAGGCGATGTGGCCGAGGTTGCGCGCGCCCATCTCCGACACGAGCACCCGCGTGCCCTCGTCGACCTTGAGGGCGGTGAGCGGCAGCCCCACCTCCGTATTGAACGAGCCCTGCGGGGCCACCACGGGCCCGAGCTCGACGAGCACCTGCGCCATGAGGTCCTTGGTGCTCGTCTTGCCCGACGAGCCGGTGATGCCGACGACGACGAGGTCCGGCAGCGAGTCGACGACCGAGCGCGCCAGGCGCCCGAGGGCCAGCACGGCGTCGTCGTCGACGACCACGGACGGGGCGTCCACCTCGCGCGCGGCGAGGACGCCGGCGGCGCCGGCTGCGGCTGCCTGCGCCGCGAAGTCGTGGGCGTCGTGGTGCTCGCCGACGACGGCCACGAACAGGTCGCCGGGCGCGACCGACCGCGAGTCGGTGGAGAACCCGGTCACCGGCGTGGCGGGGTCGGCGCCCCCGGAGACGCGGCCCCCGACCGCACGGGCGATGTCCCCCAGCGTGAGCGCGATCATGGCCTTTCCTCGTCCGGTGTCGGCAGCAGGTCGGCGACGGCGCCGGGCGCGAGCGCCTCGGCCAGCACGAGCCGGTCGTCGAACGGCGAGACCGTACCCGCGGCCTCCTGGCCCTGCTCGTGGCCCTTGCCGAGGATGAGGACTACGTCACGCGCGTCCGCCAGGGCCACGGCCAGGTGGATCGCGCGGGCGCGGTCGCCCACCTCGAGGTGGCGAGTGCCGGGCACGTCGGCCGCGCCGCGCAGCACCTCGGCGCGGATCGCGGCGGGGTCCTCGCTGCGCGGGTTGTCGTCGGTGACGATGACGACGTCGGCCCCGGCCGCTGCGGCGCGCCCCATGTCGGCGCGCTTGTGCGGGTCGCGGTCGCCGCCCGCGCCGAGCACCGCGACGATGCGCGACCGCCGGCCGGCGCGCGACGTGGCCACCTCGCGGGCCGCGGCGAGCGCGCGCTCGACGGCGTCCGGGGTGTGCGCGTAGTCGACGTAGGCGAACAGGCCGCGCGCGATCTCGGGGTCGGCGATGCGCTCCATGCGGCCGGGGACGCCGGGGCACGCGGCGATGCCGTCGGCGCCGACGAGCGGGTCGACGCCTGCCTCGGCGAGGAGCGCGAGGGCCAGGATCCCGTTGGCCACGTTGAAGTCGCCGGGCAGGCGCACCTCGAGCGGGACGTCGACGCCGTCGGGCCCGAGCGCGCGCATCACGGATCCGCCCGGGACCGCGACGAGGCCCTCGACCATCCACGCTGCGGTGCCCGACACCGAGCACGACGTGACGGCGACGCCCTGCGACGACGCGGCCTCCGCCATCCGCTGGCCGTACTCGCCGTCGACGCACACCACCGCGCGCGAGGTGCGCGCAGGCACGAACAGCGACGCCTTGGCCGCGAAGTAGTCGTCCATGTCGCGGTGGAAGTCGAGATGGTCCGGGCTGAGGTTGGTGAACCCGGCGGCGGCGAAGCGCACGCCGTCGACGCGGCCGAGGACGAGCGCGTGGCTCGAGACCTCCATGGTCACGTGCGTGACTCCGCGCTCGCGCATCACCGCGAGCAGCGCGTGCACGTCCGGGGCCTCGGGGGTGGTGCGCACGGTGGCCACCGCGTCGTCGCCGATCCGCGTGCCGACCGTGCCGATGAGCCCCGTCGTGCGGCCGTCGGCGCGGAAGCCGGAGTCGACGAGGAACGACGTCGTCGTCTTGCCGTTGGTGCCGGTGATCCCGATGACGACGAGGTCGCGCGACGGGTGGTCGTACACGGCGTCGGACAGCGCGCCGAGCACGCCGCGCGGATCGTCGACGACGAGCACCGGCAGGCCGGTGGCCGCGCAGCGCTGCTCCCCCGACGGGTCGGTCAGCAGCGCCGCCGCGCCGGCAGCGGCCGCCTGCGCGGCGAACTCGGCGCCGTGGGTGCGGAAGCCGGGCAGCGCGGCGTAGAGGTCGCCGGGCTCGACGGCGCGGGAGTCGAGGGTGACGCCGGTGATGCCGGGGTCGGCCGCGGGCGCCGGGGCCGGCGCGAGGGCGGCGAGGCGGGAGAGCGGAACCGGCGGCGTGCTCGGTCGTGGTCCGGCGGGCACGGCGTCGACCCTATCTTCAGGCGGGCTGCGTCAGCGCCGCGTCACCACTCGACCGGGATCCGCGGGCGCGCGGTCCCCGTCGGGGCGACGCGCAGCTGCTGCAGCGCGTAGGTCATGACCTGCTTGAACACCGGGCCGGCGAGGACGCCGCCGTAGTGGCCGTTGCGCGGGTTCTCGAGGAAGACCGCGACCACGAGGGCCGGGTCGTCGGCGGGGGCGACGCCGATGAACGACGCCGTGTAGCCGCGGTAGCAGCCGCACGACTCGTCGACGCGGTCGGCGGTGCCCGTCTTGCCCGCGACGCGGTAGCCGGGGATGGCCGCCTTGGGGGCCGTGCCCTCCTCGGAGACGACCGACTCGAGCATCTTCATCATCGTGCTGGCGGTCTTCTCCGACACGACGCGGGTCTCGGCGGGCGCCGGCGCCGGCGTGAACGTGCCCTCGGGCGAGGTGTAGCCCTCGACGAGCGACGGGGTCACGCGGACGCCGCCGTTGGCGAGCGTGGCGTACACCGAGGCGGCCTGCACCGCGTTGACCGACAGGCCCTGGCCGAAGGCCAGCGTGCCGAAGGTCGTCGCCGACCAGTCCTTGGGCGCGGGGACGCGGCCGGTGCTCTCGCCGGGGAACTGCAGGCCCGTGGGCGAGCCCATGCCGAACTTCTTGAGGTAGCTGTAGAGCTTGTCGCCGCCGATGCGCTCCGCCGCCATGATCGTGCCGATGTTGCTGGACTTGGCGAGGACGCCGTTGACCGTGAGGCGCAGCGTGCCGTGCGGGTCGTGGTCGTGCCAGGTCTTGGCGGGGCGCTTGAGCACCGGCGGGATCGTCATCCGCGACAGCGCCGTCGCCTTGCCCTCCTCGATGACCGCGGCCAGCGTCATGACCTTGCTCGTGGAGCCGGGCTCGAAGACGTCGCTCAGCGCGCGGTTGCCGCGGTCGGCCGCCGCCGCCTCGGCCGCGCTGTTGGGGTCGAAGGTGGGCACCGTGGCCAGCGCCAGGATGCGCCCGGTCTTGGGGTCCATGACGACGACGGTGCCGCTGTCGGCGCGCGCGTAGGCGACCTGCTTGGCGAGGGTGTCCTGCGCCATCCACTGGATGTCGCGGTCGACGGTGAGCTTGACGCTCTGGCCGGCGACGGGCGCGACGCCGTCCTCCTCCGCCGTCGGGATTGTCGTGCCGCTGCCCGACACCTGGCGGGTGCTCGAGCCGGCCGTGCCCGCGAGGTACTTGTTCAGTCCCCACTCGAGGCCGCCGGCGCCGGTGCCGTCGTTCTGGCGGACGAAGCCGATGACGTTGGCGGCCACGGGGCCGGCCGGGTAGACGCGCAGCGACGTCGGCTCGCTGAAGATGCCGGGGAGGCTGAGCTCCTTGACCTTGGCCCACGTCTCGGGCGTGACCGCCTTGGCGACGTAGGCGAAGCGGCGCTTGCCGTCCATCGACGCCTCGAGCGGCTCGAGGCTGCCGCCGAGGACCTTCTGCAGCGCCGCGGCGTTCTCGGCCGGGTCCTTCACCATCGTCTGGTCGACGGTGATGTTGACGGCGCTGACGGTCGTGGCCAGCGGGACGCCGTTGCGGTCGGTGATGTCGCCGCGGTCGGCGGGCAGCGTCACCGTGCGGGAGCGGCTCTTCTCGGCGCTGGCGGCCAGCGCCGGGCCCTTGATCGCCTGCAGGTCGATGATGCGGCCCGCGACGACCGTCACCACCATGAGCAGCAGGATCTGCCACACGCCCACGCGTCGGCCGTGGTCGCCGCGGCGGAAGGTGCGCGGGGGCAGCGGGCGGCGCGGCGCGGGCCGGCGCTGAGGGGTTCGCTGCTGGGGGCGGCGCTGCGGCGGGCGCTGGGCGGGACGGCGGGGCGGGGGCGCCAGGGTGCTCACCGACGGGCTCCGTTCCCTGAGGTCGTGACGGGTGCGGCGGCGTCGGACACGACGGCGTCGCTCTGGGGCGCGGGGTCGGGCGCCGCGGCGTCCGAGGCCTTCGCACGGGCGGCAGCCTCCGTGCGCGCGGTGGCCGCCTTCGCGGCGTCGGAGGCCTTCGTCGACGTCGCCGTGGTGGTGCCGCCGGTGCGCGGGATCGACGCGACGGGGGCCGCCTTGGCCGCGCGCGGGACGCCGAGGACCTTGCCGTCGGCCAGGCGCAGGAAGACCGGAGCGGCCACCGGCACCATGCCGAGCTTCTCGGCGCGCGCCTGCAGCGACTCCGGGGCCTCGGCGCGAGCCACCTGCTGGAGCAGCGTCTGCTCGCGGACCGCGAGGTCGCGCTTGGTCTTGGTGAGCTCGGACATCTCGAACGCGCCCTGCGCGAGCGCGGTGTTGAGGACGAGCAGCAGCATCGCGCCGAGCACCAGGACGCCGGTGACGACGAGGGCGAAGACGAGGTTGCCCGCGACCGCGGGCGCCGGGGCCGGCACCTCGCGCAGCTCGGCACGCTTGCGCGGCGCGGGGCGGGCGGCGGGACGGGTCGACGACGGCGCCGAGGTGCGGGCGCTGCGGGCCGTGGCGCTCATGCCGCCGCCCGCATGCGCTCGGCCGCGCGCAGCCGCACCGACGCGGCTCGCGGGTTCTCGGCGATCTCCTGCTCGGAGGCCTTCTCCGAGCCGCGCGTCACGAGGCGCAGCTCGGGCTCGTGGCCCTCGGGCACGAACGGCAGGTCGGGCGGGATGTCGGTCGTGGTGTAGCCGGCCAGCACGCGCTTGGTGATGCGGTCCTCGAGCGACTGGTACGACATGACGACGATGCGGCCGCCGACCGCGAGCGCGTCGACCGCCGCCGGCAGCGCCCGCTCGAGCACCTCGAGCTCGCCGTTGACCTCGATGCGCAGCGCCTGGAACGTGCGCTTCGCGGGGTTGCCGCCGGTGCGGCGGGCGGGCGCGGGGATGGAGTCGCGGATCAGCTCGACGAGGCGGGCGCTGGTGTCGAACGGCTGCTTCGCGCGCTCGCGCACCACGGCGTCGGCGATGCGGCGGGCGAAGCGCTCCTCGCCGTACTCGCGCAGGATCCGCGCGATGTCCTGCGCGGAGTAGGTGTTGAGCACCTCGGCGGCGGTGATCCCCCGCGTCTGGTCCATCCGCATGTCGAGCGGCGCGTCCTGCGCGTAGGCGAAGCCGCGGTCGGCGTCGTCGAGCTGCATCGAGCTCACGCCGAGGTCGAACAGGATCCCGTCGATGCTGGGCAGGCCCGCCTCGGCGAGCACCCGGGGCAGCTCGTCGTAGACGGCGTGCACGAGCAGCGTGCGGCCGGAGAACGCCTCGAGCCGGCGGCCCGAGCGCTCGAGGGCGTCGGTGTCGCGGTCGAGGCCGACGAGGGTCACGTCGGGGAAGCGCTCGAGCATCGCCTCGCTGTGGCCGCCGAGGCCGAGGGTCGCGTCGACCACGACCGCGCCGGGGCGCTCGATCGCGGGGGCGAGCAGGCCGAGGCAGCGGTCGAGCAGGACCGGCACGTGGGTGCGCTCGACGGGTGAGGACATCGGCTCAGCCCAGCCGGTCCACGACGTCGGAGAGCAGGACCAGCAGGCCGGCGGACAGCGCGCACGCCCCCACGAGGACCCCGACCGGCGCCAGGCCGCGCGGCGGGTGCGGCAGGCGCAGCCGCACCGCGCGGGGGGCGCGGGCCTGGTCGAGCAGGGCTGACATGCGACGTGTCCTCCTCGCCCGGGTGGGCGCTCGCGGTGGGGGTCTCGTCCGGGTGGTGCAGGTCGGTCGGTCTGTCGGCGGTGCTGTGGTGCATCGGGCCGGTGGGCCGGGCCTTCGCGGGGCCAGGTCCCCGTCCGTCACCCGGGGTGGGGTCCGCCTGGCACCGGGGAAGGTGTGCCAGGAGGCCGGGTGACGGTCCGGAGACCTCGCGCCACGACGGCGTCAGGCGCCGGAGGTGGGCATCACCTCCGAGTCCAGGACGGCGAACGCGTCCTCGGCCTCGCCGATGTACTCGGCCCAGGCCTGGGGCTCCCAGATCTCGATCCGGGTGTTCTGGCCCACCACGACGCAGTCGCGGGTGAGGCCGGCGTACTCGCGCAGCGGCTGCGGGATGGTGATGCGGCCCTGCTTGTCGGGGGTGTCGTCGTAGGCGCTCGCGAACAGCACGCGGGTGTAGCGGCGCATGTCCGCGACCGTGTGCTTGCCCTGCGCGAGCTCCTCGGCGTACTGGTCGAAGCCCGGCTTGGTCCAGACCACGACGCAGCGGTCCTGGCCCTTGCTCATGACCAGGCCGTCCACGAGCTGCTCCCGGTAGCGGGCCGGGAGGATCACGCGGTTCTTGTCGTCCAGGCGCGGCGTGTGGGTCCCGAGGAACACCGCCACCACCTCCCTGGACGGCTCCACCTCTGCCCCGTGCGGAGGTTGGTGGCGCCAACATACTCCACTTCCCTCCACCGTCAACCACCTGCACTCCCCCGAACGGCTCAGGTGCGCTTAAGCCGTGCTCAGCAGGGGGTAAAACCGCAGGTCAGAGCGGTGGTGGGGAGTGGAGGGCCCGAGCCGTCAGCGCCTCAGGGGCGGGCGCTGGAGTGGAGGGCCGGGCGTGTCGCGATCCCGCCAGGGCTGGCGACGCCGCAGGTCAGACGTGCGACGGGCCCCTGCCGGCGGCGCGGCAGGGGCCCGGGTGGAGCGAAGTGGGGGGTAGGGCTGGCGGCGGCCCTCAGCCGTCGAGGTGCTCGCCGACGACCGGGACGGCGGCCCGTACCGGCCAGTCGTGGATCACCGACGTGCGCAGCAGCACGTCGGGGATCGAGCGGTTCTCGCGGCTGATGGCGCACCACCACAGCAGCAGGGGCAGCAGCGCGCAGAACGCGGCGCGGACGAGGGCGACGGTCCAGTGCAGGCGGTTGCCGCGGTGGTCGACGACGCGCAGGCCCATGAGCCGGGCCCCGAAGGTGCGGCCGGTCCAGGCCCAGCCGATCCAGAGGTAGAGGGTCATGTAGCTGTAGCCGAGGATGAGGAACACCCACAGCGGCCAGGTCGGGAGCTTGAAGTCGATCGGGTTGAACAGGAACAGCACGACCACCCACGACAGGTAGGTGCCGATGGTCAGGGTCGTGATCACCGCATAGTCGACGGCGCCCGCGATGGTCCGGGTGACGACGCCGGCCCGCAGCCCCTGGAAGCCGCGCGCCGCCGTGGGGATGGGGTCGGGCATGTGGGCCTTGGGCCCCCGGCGCTCGGCCGCCTCCTGCTGGGACGCCTCTCCCTCGTCGGGAGCATCAGGGGTCTCGGGCAGGTCGGTCACGTCAGCCATCGCCGCCCCCTCGCAGCATCGACTCCGGCTCGCCGGGGGCGTCGGTACGCCGCGCTTTGCGGCGCAGCATGATCCGGTCGATCCAGCGGTTGACCAGCTCGTCCGCCGACACCGCCGAGATGCGGGCGCCGTCGACGACGACGGTCGCGACGCCGGACGTCGAGTCGCGGATGATGTCGGGCAGGTCGACCTCGTCGATGACCTCCTCCGCGAGGCCGGCGACGTCGACGCGCGTGCGCACGACCTCGTTGAGATCCATGCTGTCGAGCGCCGCCTCGACGACCGATCCGAGGTCGACGTTCTGCAGCACCACCTCGGTGAGGTCGAGCTCGTCGATGGCCTTGGTGACGACGGCGTGCAGATCGACCTGCTCGAGGACGACGCCGGTCAGGTCGAGCTGGGCGAGCAGCTCGGTGGCGACCCGCTCGAGGTCGACGCGCTGCAGCACCAGCGACGTGAGGTCGATGCGGTCGAGGACCCGGGTGAGGATCTCGGGCACGAGCAGGTCGAGGGTGTCGTCGGAGAGCGCGACGACGTCCTGCCCCGCGGCGAGCCGCACGGTGCGGCCGCGCTCGCTGAGGCGGTCGATCGCGTGGCCGGCCGTGAGCTGCTCGGGCACGAGCGGCGGGCGCAGCGCGAGCGCCCACAGGCTCTGGGCCACGGGCGCGAACGAGCGGATCACGGCGTCGGCGGCGCCCACCACGGGGCGCGAGATGACGACGGCGGCGCCGACGGCGACGTCGAGCGGACCCTCCACAGCCGCCGGCAGCGCGGGCTGGGCGCGCCGCACGACCGGCAGCGCAGCGGGCTGCTGCGGGCCGGTCCCGTCGTCGTCGTAGACGCTCACGCGGGCCAGTGTGTCCTACCGGGCCCGCGGCCGAGGCGGAAGGCCGCGGACCGTCCTCGAGGCGTGATCGTCGACCGGCTCAGCGGTGCGCGGCCTCGACGGCGCGCAGCCGCGAGCACAGGACGCGCAGCATCGGCACGGCCACCTCGGGGTGCTTGTCGAGGAGGTCCTCGAACGTCCAGCGCGAGAGGGCCAGCGTCGTGAGCCCGCCCTCGGCCGCGACCACGTCCGCGGAGCGGGGCTCGCCGTCGATGAGCGAGAGCTCGCCGAAGTACTCGCCCTCGCTGAGCCGGTTGACCTCGACGCCGTCCTTGAGCACGCGCGCGGTGCCGTCGAGCACGATGTGCATCTCGACGCCGGCGGGCGAGAACGCCTTGAAGCCGGTGACCGAGTCGCCCTGGGCGACGACCTGCGCGCCCTCCGGGTAGGTCTGCTCGTGCCCGGACTCCGCGATGCGCGAGATCACCCGCGACGACAGTCCGCGGAACAGGTCGACGTCCGACAGGACCGCCGCGAGCCGCTTGCTGTCCGAGCCCATGGCTCCCACTCCCCTTGCCCGGTGGGCGGCGGCGCCGATGCCGATGCCCGTCCGCGGCAGGCTAGGGGGCGCGACGCCTCCGCGTCACGCGTTCCACGCAGCCGTGATCACTCGGCCGTGAGCGGGCCGGCCTTCGCCTCGGGGAAGTAGTCCTGGCCGATGCCGGTGTCGCGCTTGGGCACCATGACCGAGCGCTTCCACGACACGATGACGTCGCCGTCCTGGTTGAGGCCGCGCGTGATCATCGTGACGATGCCGAAGCCGGGGCGCGACGAGCTCTCGCGCAGGTCGATGCAGACGCTCTCGGCATAGATGGTGTCGCCGATGTAGACCGGGTGGGTCAGCTTGATGTCGGTCCAGCCGAGGTTGGCCACGGCGTTCTGGCTCATGTCGATCACCGACAGGCCGAGCACCAGCGCGACGGTGAGGCCGGAGTTGACGATGATCCGGCCATTCGTGATCGGGTTCGACTGCGCCAGGTGCGCGTTGAAGTGGTTCTGGTTGGTGTTGCACGTCAGCTGCGTGAACCACGTCGAGTCGGCCTCGGAGATCGTGCGGCCGAACGGGTGCTGGTAGACGTCGCCCACCACGAAGTCGTCGAAGAAGCGGCCGAGCTCGGCCTTGTGCACCGTCATCGCGGTTCCTCCCTGGGGTCGCTGTCGAGCCGACCGTAGCCCGGCGGTGTACCGGTGCCGCCGGGGGCTACCAGCGGATGAGCGGGGCCACCTCGGGGTGGTCCTCCTTGAGCGGCGGGACGCCGTAGAGGCCCGGCTCCAGCGGCTCCTGCACGAGGTGGAGGGCCGCCAGCATCGTCACGGTCTCGTCGTAGGCCTGGGCCGCGAGCTCGTGGGTGTGGCTGAAGTCGAGGATGGTCGAGGTGAGGGTCGACGGCGCCGGCAGGTAGACGACCGGCAGCCTCCGGGCCACCTGCAGGTCGCGCACCACCTGCTGGCGCCCCGCGATGATGAGCGCCTGGTAGACGACGGCGACGACGCTCTCGGCCCACCTGCCCTGCACCCCGAACGTGCCGCAGTCGAGGACGAGGATCGACCTCGCCCCGCGCGAGGCGGCGACCTCGATCGGCACGTTGGCCACGAGCCCGCCGTCGACGAGGCGCCGCCCCTCGCGCTCGACCCAGGGGTAGATGCCCGGGATCGCCGCCGACGCGAGCAGGGCGCTGCGCAGCTCGCCGGACTCCATCTCCACGCGCTGGCCGGTGTCGAGGTCGGTGGCGACGGCGACGAACGGGACGGCGAGGTCCTCGATCCGCTTGGCGGGGATCTGCGCGGTGATGAGGTCGGACAGCGGCCCGGAGTCGAAGAGGTACTCGCGTCCCGCCCGGACCGCCAGCGCGTTGGCCCACAGGGTCCCGGGGAAGACATCGCGCCGTGCGATCTGCGGCCACAGGTCGGCGAGCTTCTCCGGGCCGCGGCCGGGGTCGCCGGCGATAACGGCGCCGTTGAGCGAGCCGACGCTGGTGCCCACGACGAGGTCGGGGGCGAGGTCGGTGCCGGCGAGCGCGCGCACCATGCCCATCTGCACGGCGCCGTACGACCCGCCGCCGCCGAGCACCCAGGCCAGCGGCCGTGGGAGCAGCCGGGCCAGATCCAGCACGTCCTGCGCCGGGCGCTGCCACGCGTCCTCGTCCACGGGCAGGTCGAGCTCGTCGAGCAGCGTCGCCGCCTCGCCGTGCAGGGCGGCTGCGTGCTGCTCGGCCTTCTTGCGGCGGCGCAGCATCCGGCGGTGGGCGCGGTCGTGCTCGTGCTGGCGGGACATCGGTGCCTCCTCCCCCGATCCTGGCAGCGCCGGGCCGCGGGTGCGCGGCGGGCGCGCGCGCCGCGGGGAGCGCCTACGCTCGCGCCTTGTGGACCGCCCCGCGCTCCCTGAGCTGTTCGTCCTCGACGACGTGAGCCTCGAGGTCGACGGCGGACGCGTCCTCCTCGACCGGCTCGACGAGCACCTGCACGCCGGCGCCGTCACGGCGATCTGCGGGCCGAGCGGCTCAGGCAAGTCGACCCTGCTGCGCCTGCTCAACCGCCTCTCCGAGCCGACGTCGGGACGGGTGCTCTTCCACGGCGAGGACGTCCGCGGCCTCGACGTCCGCGAGCTCCGCCGCCGCGCCGTGCTGGTCCCCCAGCGCGCCGTGGCCCTCACCGACGACGTCCGGTCCGAGGTCCGGGCCGCCCGGCGCGAGCTGTCCGACGATGCCGTCGACGAGCTGCTGCAGCGCGTCGCCCTGGCGCCCGGCATGGTCGTCGGGCGCGAGCCGTCGAGCCTGTCGGGCGGCGAGCTGCAGCGGCTGTGCCTGGCCCGCGCGCTCGCCGTCGAGCCCGAGGTGCTGCTGCTCGACGAGCCGACGTCGGCCCTCGACCCGCTCGCGGCCGACGCGGTCGACGCGGTGATCCGCTCGCTGCGCGACGAGGGCCAGTCGGTCGTGCTGGTGAGCCACGACGTCGCGCGCGCCGAGTCGGTGGCCACCGACGTGCGGGTGCTGCACGCCGGACGCGTGACGGCCCGCGGCCCGGCCGGCGCTGTCGACCTCGCCCACGAGATGGCCACGACGCCGGACGACGGGCACGAGCACGGCCCCGACGACCCGCGCGCCCATGGCGACGTCCACCGCGGCCACCGCCACCCGCCGTACGACGGCATGCCCGACCCGACCGCGTTCGACCACGGGTGAGGGGGCGGCGATGACCGAGATCCCGAGCTGGGGCGCCGTGGCCGTCTCCGGCCTGCTCGTCGTGGTCGCGGTGGCGATCGCGTCGTGGCAGCGGCTCGGCATCTCCCGCGACATGCTCGTGGCCTCGCTGCGGGCCTTCGTGCAGCTGCTCGCCGTCGGCGCCGTGCTGGCCTGGCTGTTCCGCAACGCCGGCATCGCCGGGGCGCTGCTCTGGATCGCGATCATGACGGTGGTGGCGGCCAACGAGTCGCGCACGCGCGGCCGCGGCATGCCCCGGGCCTTCGTGTCGTCGCTGCTCGGGATCGGCCTCGGCACGCTGCTGACCCTCGGCGTGCTCGTGGTGGGCGGCGTCATCTCGACCGAGCCGCAGGTGCTCGTGCCCATCGGCGGCATGGTGGTGAGCGGGGCCATGCAGGCCGCGTCGCTGACCCTGGCGTCGATGCGGCGCTCGGCCGCCGACGAGCGCCCGGCCGTCGAGGCCGCCCTGAGCCTGGGCCTCGGCCCGCGCGACGCCTTCGCCCGCCAGCTGCGCTCCGCCGTCCGGACGGCGCTGGTCCCCGCGGTCGACTCGACCAAGATCGTCGGCCTGATCTCGCTGCCGGGCACGATGACCGGCCTCATCATCGCCGGGGTCGAGCCGCTCGAGGCGATCCGCTACCAGATCATCGTCATGTACATGCTGCTGGCGGCCTGGGCGGTGTCGTCGCTGGTCACGGCACGTGCGGCCGAGCGCTGGCTGTTCGACGACGCCGAGCGGCTCGTCCGCGTCTGACCCCTCCGCGCGCCGGTCGAGGGCCCCGCGGCCGGCTGTGCGAGGGTCTCCCCCACGCCCGGGGAGCCCCGGGGAACGCAGCCCGGCCCCCGGTCGTCGGACATCCGAGTGGGGCTGGACGGTGCGCGGACGGCGTCCGCGGGTGACAATCGAGCGCACGAGAAGGTCAGCGAGCACGACCGGGAGCCGGCGGGGGCCGGCAGAGCACGAGGAGACCGTGTGACCATCGACGGAGCTACGGGTACCGCGCCGGTGCTGGCCGACCCTGACGAGCTGACCAACCTCGTCCACACCGCCGCCCAGATCCGCTCCCAGGTCGAGACGGTCATCGAGGGCAAGGCCGACGTCGTGCGCACCGCCCTGACGGTGATGCTCGCCGAGGGCCACCTGCTCATCGAGGACGTGCCCGGCGTCGGCAAGACGATGCTGGCCAAGACCCTCGCGCGGTCGCTCGACTGCACGGTGCGCCGCATCCAGTTCACGCCCGACCTCCTGCCCGGCGACGTCACCGGCGTCAGCGTGTTCAACCAGGAGAACCGCGACTTCGAGTTCCGCCCCGGCGCCGTGTTCGCCAACGTGGTGCTCGGCGACGAGATCAACCGCGCCTCGCCGAAGACGCAGTCGGCCCTCCTCGAGTGCATGGAGGAGCGCCAGGTCACCGTCGACGGCACGACCTACGAGCTCGCCTCCCCGTTCATGGTCATCGCCACCCAGAACCCGGTGGAGATGGAGGGCACCTATCCGCTGCCCGAGGCGCAGCGCGACCGCTTCATGGCGCGCGTGGCCATGGGCTACCCCGACACCCGCGCCGAGATGGACATGCTGGCCGAGCACGCGGCGGCCAACCCGATCGACGAGCTGACCCCGGTGGCCGACGCCGCCCTGGTCGCCCGCCTCGTCGACGTCGTGCGCACGATCCACGTCGCCGCGCCAGTGCGGCAGTACGCCGTCGACATCGCCAATGCCACGCGCGGCCACAACGACGTGAGGCTCGGCGCCTCGCCCCGCGCGACGCTGCACCTGGTGCGCGCCGCCAAGGCCGCGGCCGCGCTCGACGACCGCGACCACGTGCTGCCCGACGACCTCCAGGCCCTCGCGCCGGTGGTCCTCGCGCACCGCCTCATCCTCACCGCCGACGCGCAGATCGCCGGGCGCACCACCGAGTCGGTCGTCGCCGACGTGCTGCGCCGCGTCGCGGTGCCGGCGTCCGCCCGGGTCTGACGACGGCAGCGGGCACGGAGGGATCGGTGTGCGGGCGGCACTCAAGCAGCTGACGAAGCGAGGGCGGTTCCTGCTCGCGCTCGGCATCATCGGCGTCGTCGTCTCGCTGTTCCTCGGCCAGCGCGACCTGCTCCGCTTCGGCGTCCTGCTGGTCGTGCTGCCGATGCTGTCGGCGGCGCTGGTCTCGCGCACGCGCTACCGCCTCGCCTCGGCCCGAGGCATGCGGCCCACCCGGGTCGCGGTCGACCAGCCGGCCACGTCGGTGGTGCGGCTGGAGAACGTCTCGCGCCTGCCCAGCGGCCTGCTGCTCGTCGAGGACGCCGTGCCCTGGCAGCTCGGGCGGTCGCAGCGGTTCGTCATCGACCGGCTCGAGTCCGGCGGGCGCCGCGACGTCCGCTACGAGCTGCGCAGCCCCGTCCGCGGCCGCTACACCGTCGGCCCGGTGAGCGTGCAGCTCGTCGACCCGTTCGGCCTGTGCCGCACCACGCGACGCTTCGCCACGACCGACACCCTCACCGTCGTCCCGGCCACCGTGCCGCTGCCGGCGATCCCGCTCGGCGGCGACTGGTCGGGCCTCGGCGAGGCGCGCGCCCGCGCGGTCGCGTCGGCGGGCGAGGACGACGTCATCCCCCGCGAGTACCGCACCGGCGACGAGCTGCGGCGCGTGCACTGGAAGTCGACCGCCAAGGCCGGCGAGCTCATGGTGCGCCGCGAGGAGCAGCCGTGGCGCACGCGCGCGACGGTCTTCCTCGACACCCGCGCTGTCGCCCACCGCGGCGACGGCCCCGCCGGCTCGTTCGAGTGGGCCGTCTCGGCGTCCGCGTCGATCGCCGTGCACCTGGCCCGCCGCGGCTACGCCGTACGCGTCCTCGACGCCGACGGCAACGCCCTCGGCAGCGGCATCGCCGCCGACGACGGCATCTCCGGGCCGGAGGCCGAGGGCCCGCTTCTCGACTCCCTGGCGCTGGTGACGCTCACCGAGGGCACGTCGCTCGGCGTCGGCGACACCCGGGCCAGGGCGCGCGTGCGCGACGGGCTGCTCGTCGCGGTGCTCGGCGACCTCGATGTCGAGCACGCCGAGTCCGTGGCCGCGCTGCGCCACGGCAACTCCAGCGCGATGGCCCTCCTGCTCGACACCTCCGGCTGGGCCTCGCGCGCGACCGCGCCCGAGGACGGCCGCACCACCCGCACCGCGGCCCTGCTCACGGCAGCCGGGTGGCGGGTGGCGATCTGCGGGCCGGGCACCGAGCTCGGCGAGACCTGGCGCTCGCTCTCGCGGTCCGGCGTCACGGCGGGAGGCGCCCGATGAGCGCGCCCACGGCCACCCCGCCCGCAGCACCGGCCGAGCAGCCGCAGGTCAGGCCCGGCACGGACGTGCCGCGCTCGCTCACCGTGCCCGGCGTCCTCGCGCCGACCCTCGCCTCGTGGGGCGCGGTGCTGCTCGCGGCGCTGTGCCTCGGCCCGCTCTTCGACGGCTCCAGCTGGTTCGGGGCCACCCTGCTCGTGGTCACCGCGGTCGTCGCGGTCGGCGGCCTCGCCACGTGGCTGCGGGTGCCGATGGTGCTCGTGCCGGTGCTCTGCGCCGTCGCCCTGTTCGCAGCCCTGGTCTGGCGCTTCACCGACTCCGCGCCGTGGGGGTTCATCCCCACCTTCGACGCGCTCGGCGACCTGCGCCTGGTCCTGGCCGAGGGCAGCACCGACATCAGCCGGTTCGCCCCGCCCGTGCCGGTGTCCGAGGGCCTCGCCGCCGTCACCGCGCTCGGCGTCGGCAGCGTGGCGCTCGTCGTCGTCGTCCTGCAGGTCGTCCTGCGCCTGCCCGCCGTCGCGGGCCTGCCGCTGGTGGCGATGTACGTCGTCCCGGCCGCGGTGCTCTCCGAGGGCGCGCCCTGGTGGGCGTTCGTCCTCGTCGTCGCCGGGTGGCTGCTGCTGCTCGCGACCGACGAGCGGCTCAGCCTCGTCACCTGGGGCCGGGTGCTGCGGCGCAGCGACCGCGTGGGCGGCACCAGCACCCTGCGCGGCCTCGGCGGCTCGGCGTTCCGGCTCGGCGCCGTCGCCGTGGCGATCGCGCTCGTGCTGCCGGTGGTGATCCCCGGCCTCGCCGACGCCGTGCTCGGCCGTCGCGTCACCGGCTCCGGCGGCGAGGGCCCTGGCGGCGACGCCCCCGACGAGCTGGGCATCGACCCGCTGGTGAACCTGCGCCGCGACCTGCTCGACAACCCCGACGTCGTCGTCATGCGCTACACGACCGACGACCCCAAGCCGTCGTACCTGCGCGCCGTGGTGCTCGAGACCTTCGACGGCGACTCGTGGAAGGCCCGCTCCTACGAGGCCGCCGACGCGACCCCCGTGGCCGACGGCGGCTTCGCCTCGGTGCCCTCCGGCCTGCCGGCCACCCGGCACGAGTACTCGATCACCGCGCGCGCCCTGGTCGACTCGTTCCTGCCGCTGCCGGAGCACCCCACGTCGGTGTCGATCGAGGGCGACTGGTTCGCCGACGACCTCACCGACGTCGTCTTCAGCCCCGACGGCGGCGACACGACCCGCGACAAGCGCTGGGACGTCGAGGCGCTCGACGTGAAGGCCACCGCCCAGCAGCTCAAGGACTCCGCCCCCGCGGTCGGCCAGGACCGCGCCGCGATCCAGTCGTCGGTCGACATCCCGCAGAGCGTGCGCGACCTCGCCCGCGATGTGACCGAGGGCGCCACGACCGACTACGACATGGCGCTGGCCCTGCAGACCTGGTTCCGCTCGGAGTTCGAGTACAGCACCGACGTCCGCCCGGCCTCCTCCGGCGACTACCTCGAGGAGTTCCTCCGGGACCGCGTCGGCTACTGCGAGCAGTTCTCCGCGAGCATGGCGCTGATGGCGACGTCGCTGGGCATCCGCTCGCGCGTGGTCGTCGGCTTCACGCCGGGCAGCCCGACGGGCGAGCGCGGCACCTACGACGTGTCGGCGCAGAACGCGCACGCCTGGCCCGAGCTGTGGTTCGCCGGCGTCGGCTGGGTGGCCTTCGAGCCGACCCCCGGCACCGCGACCAACGGCCCGGCCCTGCCGGTGCCGGACTACGCCGACCCCGAGAACCAGCCCGACCCCGAGGCCTCCCCGACCGCGCAGCCGAGCGAGGCGCCCCCGGGCGGCAACCCGCGCGACCAGGACCTCGCGGCCGGCGACCCCACCGGCGGCGCGGTCGACGTCGGCGACGAGGGCTCGACCGTGAGCCTCGGCGAGCGGCTGCGCGAGGGCGCGTTCGTCGCCCTCATCCTCATGGCGCTGCTGGCGGCCCTCGTTCCCGCGGCCATCCGCTGGGTCCGCCGTCGTCGCCGCCTGGCGAAGGGCGCGGGCGCCGAGCAGGCCTGGGCCGAGCTGCGCGACACCGCCCTCGACCTCGGCGCCCCGTGGTCGGACTCGGCCACCCCGCGGCAGGCCGTGGCGGCGCTGGTCGAGGGCGAGCACCTCACCGGCGAGCCGGCGGTCGCGGCCGCCCGCCTCGGCCGGATCGTGGAGCGGTCGCGCTACGCGCCGGTGGCCCCGGCGTCGGCCTCGGTCGCCGACGACGTGAGCACCGTGCGCCACGCCGTCCTGGCCCGTCGTCGCCGCGGCGCCCGGGTCAAGGCGGCCCTCGCCCCCGCGTCGCTGCGCCGCCGCGAGGACATCGGCGTCTGACAGGCTCGACGGCGTGATCCTGCCGCCGGAGCCCGACTTACGGCTGGTGACGCTGCGCCGCGGCGGAACCCTGACCGACGACGACCACCGGCGGCTGGCGCTGTGGGCGGCAGAGTGCGCGGCGCACGTGCTGCACCTGTTCGAGGCGGAACGGCCCGCCGATGCGCGCCCGCGGCAGGCGCTCGAGGCGGTGCGGGCCTGGGTCCGCGGCGAGCTCCCGATGATGCGCACGCGCGCCGCCGGCGGCCACGCGATGGGGGCCGCACGCGAGCTGCGCGGCGCACCGCGGTTCGCCGCCTACGCAGCCGGCCAGGCGGCCGTCGTGGCGCACGTCGCGGCCCACGACCTCGGCGCGGCCGCCTACGCGATCAAGGCGGCGCAGGCCGCCGAGCCCGGCGATCCCGAGGCCGGGCGCCGGGAGCGCGACTGGCAGCGCGGGCGGATCCCGGACGAGGTGCGCGCCTTGGTGCTCGACGACCAGCGTCGTCGCAACCACCTGTGCTGGATGGTGTTCGAGCCCTGAGCCGCTCCGGGCACCTGCTGACAGCACGAGGCCCCGGGCAGCTGCCCGGGGCCTCGTCGTGTCTCGGTGGAGCGGTGGCTCAGTACTCGCCGCCGTCGCCCTCGCGGCGCTTGCGGAAGCGCTCGTCCATCTTGTCCATGAAGCCGGCCTTCTCGGCCTTGGCCTGCTTGGCGGGCTTGCCGGCCGCAGGCTTGGCGCCCGCAGCGGGAGCCGCCTCGGCCGGTGCGCGCAGCGTTCGGATCACCAGGAACGTGCCGCCCAGCATCACCAGGAAACCCAGGACGCCGAGGGCGACGATCGAGGTGGCGGAGCCGGCGACGAGCAGGCCCGCACCGACGAGCGCCAGCAGGACGCCGACAGCGGCGCGGCGGCGGCTGCCGGGGCGAGGGGTCGCGGATCGCAGGCTGGAGGCGAACTTGGGGTCCTCGGCATAGAGGGCCCGCTCCATCTGCTCGAGCAGACGCTGCTCGTGCTCGGAGAGCGGCACGGCTCCTCCTCGTGGGTCCTGCGCGGCGACTGCGCCCCGATGTTCCTGGTCTGAGGATAAGCAGGCTCGGGCCGAAGGGAAACCCGGACCGCCCAACCCGGACCGGGTGTCGTGGCCCGGTGCCCGCGACGGCATCGTTCTTGATGGTCTCATCGGCTCCCGCGAGCCCGACCTGATGCCTTGCGGGGAAGGCCGGTAGCCCGGTCGGCGCAGCGCCCCTGGAGGGGCTGCTGAGGCTGCTGGGGCGATCGGCGCGAGGCGGTCGGTGCGGTGCCACCCTTCTCGACGCGCGGGGGCGCCCCGGAGTTCCGCCCGTCCCGCCCGGCCGTCGGTCCGTGCGGCTGCGACCGCTCAGCGGGAGTCAGCGCGGCCGCGGGGCGACCGGCTGCCCCCCGAACCCGTGGTCGTCGTCGTCGCGCCCGGGCCCGGCCACGAGCCGGGCCGGGGTGACCGAGCCGCGGCCGAACCGGGCGGCCGCGCGGTCGACGGCCTGCTCGGCCTCCCGCCAGCCGACCTCGGGCTCGTCGAGCAGCATCTGGCGCGGGGCCTCGTCGGCGTCGACGAGCCCCTCGACCCGGACGCCGACCAGCCGCAGCCGGGCCCGCTGCAGCCCGAGGGCGTCGTAGAGCTCGCGGGCGGTGGCGTAGACCTCGCGGGCGACGTCGGTGGGCGAGCGCAGCGTGCGCGACCGGGTGATGGTGGAGAAGTCGGCGAAGCGGACCTTGATCGAGACCGTGCGGCCGGCGACCCCCTGGGCCCGCAGGCGGGCGGCGACCTTCTCCGAGAGCCGGAGCAGCTCGCGGCGGATCACCTCGGGATCGTCGATGTCGCGGGGGAAGGTCTCCTCGTGCCCGACGCTCTTCTCCCCCTCCGGCACCTCGACCCGGCGCGGGTCGCGGCCCCACGAGAGGTCGGCGAGGTGGTGGCCGGCCGCCGGGCCGAGGGCGCGCACGAGGGTGTCGACGGGCGTGTGGGCGATGTCGCCGACGGTGCGCAGGCCGAGGCGCAGCAGCACCTCCTCGGTCTTCTCCCCCACGCCCCACAGCTGGCTGACCGGCAGCGGGTGCAGGAACGCGATGACCCGGTCGGGCGGCACGACGAGCAGGCCGTCGGGCTTGGCCCGGGTGGAGGCGAGCTTGGCGACGAACTTGGTGGCCGCGACGCCGACGGTGCAGGTGATCCCCTGCTCGTCGTGGACCCGTGCGCGGATCTGCTCGGCGATGACCACGGGCGGCCCGACCCGGCGGACGGCGCCGGCGACGTCGAGGAAGGCCTCGTCGAGGCTGAGCGGCTCGACGAGCGGGGTGATGTCGCGGAACACGGCCATGACGCCCGCGGAGACCTCGGTGTAGAGGCCGAAGTCGGGCGGGAGCACGACGAGGTCGGGGCACAGGCGCTTGGCCCGCGACATCGGCATCGCCGAGTGGATGCCGTAGCGGCGGGCCTCGTAGGTGGCCGCGGTGACGACGCCGCGCGACCCGTCGCCGCCGACGATGACCGGCAGGCCGCGCAGCTCGGGGCGGCTGCGCAGCTCGCAGGACGCGTAGAAGGCGTCCATGTCGACGTGCAGGATCGTGCAGCCGTCGTCCTCGCGGCCCGCGCCGGTCGACGACGACGCGGTGCTGCGCCCGACGTCGTCCTGGGTGAGGCGCGCGCCGCGGGTGATCTGGCTGCGGCTCACCCCGACCTCCTCGCGCCCGGCACGGACCCATCATGCGCTCTGCCGGCGACGGATCCGCGCGCGACCGGCCCCTGGCTCACCATCCCGAGCTGCCCGGGCTGGAGTGCCAGAGCTTCGATGGCGCGTCGGCCTTCTTCTCCGCCTGCTGGGCCTGCTGCTGGGCCCGGCGCTCGGCCTCGGCCGCGGCGCTGCGGCGGGTCTCGTCGGCGGACACGCCCTGCGGCTTGATGTCGGCGTAGGGCGACTGCCGGAAGCCGCTGGCGTGGACGAGCACCCGGCGCACCTGCTCGTCGGTCGTGCCTGTGCTGCCAGTGCTGCCGCTGCCCTCCCCCGCGCCCGCGGCCCGGGCCGCCGCGGCGAGGTCGCTGCCCCGCCGTCCCATGCCGCCCGCCGCCGGCCCCGGCCCGGGCGGCGAGCCCATGCCACCGCCGGGACCGCCGTAGGAGAAGCCCTGCGCGGCCGGCGGCAGCGGTGCCACGACGGGGCGGGTGGAGCGGCTGCCTGCGCGCCCGGCGACCGCCGCCTCGTCGGAGTCGTCGAGGGTGCCGCCGTCGGCCGCGATCATGAGCGCGACGGCGGGCAGCCCGCCGGACTTCCACGCCTCGTGCACCGCGCCGAGCTCCCACGCGCCGGTGGCGCGCAGCGAGATCCCGCGCGGGCCGGTGCGCCGGATCTCGCCGCGCACGAGCAGCAGCCACGACCCGAACACCGTGGCGGCGTAGGGGCCCTGGACGTCCTCGAAGAACGTGGCGTCGACCGGGCCGGTGGAGTCGTCGAGGGTGAGGAAGACGACGCGGCGGCCCGAGCGCACCGGCGGGGTCTGGGTGGCGACCTTGACGCCGGCGACGAGCACCTCGCTGCGGCTGCGCCGCGAGAGCAGGTCGCGCGACCACGTGATCCCGAGGTCGAGCAGGAGCGGGGTGTAGAAGTCGACGAGGTGGCGGCTGGCGTCGAGGCCGAGCACCTCGAGCTCGGCGCGCACCCGCTCGGCCTCGCTCATCTCCGGCAGGCCGCTGGGCGCCACCTCGCCCGGGGCGTCGCCGAGGTCGAGGGCGAGCTGCACGTCGAGCTGGTCGGCCGGCACCGCGGGCGCGGGCCCCTGCGCCTGGCGCCGCGCGGCTGCGACGGTGTCGAACGACCCCGCGCCGGGGTCGGGCTGCGGCACCGGCGCGCTCGCGGTGGGCGTGCCGGTCGCGGTGAGCGGGAGGTCGCGGCGGCGGCGCCCCTTCGGCGCCGCGGCCCGGGCCGCGCGGGCGGCCGCGCGGGTGTGGCGGTCGAGGTCGGCGACCTGGAGCAGCAGGTCGCGGCGGGTCACCCGGCCGCGGCGGCGCACGGGGCTCGCCAGCCCGATGCCGTAGAGGGAGTCGAAGCCGCCGGCGACGACGAGCCGCTCGACGACGGGCCGCGACACCGCCGCGCGGTGCCAGAAGTCCGACAGCGAGCCGTAGGGCCGGCCCGCCACGATCCGCTGCACCTCGGCGTCGTTGATGCCCTTGACGTCGGCGAGGGAGAGCCGGATGCCGTAGGCCGAGCCGTCGGGCAGGCCGGGCACGTCGGGGCCGCGGCGCGGGCGCTCGCCGAGGATCTCCGGCGGCGGCTCGTCGTAGGGCGACACCCGCTCGACGCGGTAGGTGCCCTCGGAGGCGTTGACGTCGAGGCCGAGGACGGCGATGCCGAGGTTGCGGGCGTCGTCGAGGATGAGCCGCTTCGGGTACATGCCGGGGTCGTGGGTGAGGACGCCGGCGAGGAAGGCCGCCGGGTGGTGGGTCTTGAGCCACGCCGAGTGGTAGGTCGGCAGCGCGAACGCCGCGGCGTGGGCCTTGCAGAAGCCGAACGACGCGAAGGCCCGCAGCACCTCCCACACCTTCTCGATCGTGGCGAGGTCGTAGCCCTGCGCGCGGGCCGCCGGGTAGAACCACACCCGCACCTCCTGCTGGCCCTCCGGCGAGCCGAGCGAGCGGCGCACCTCGTCGGCCTCGGCGAGAGTGCAGCCGGTCATCACCGCGACGATGCGCAGCACCTGCTCGTGGAACACCACGACGCCGTGGGTCTCCTCGAGCGCCGGGCGCAGCGACGGGTGCAGGTAGACGGCGTCGTTCCAGCCCTGCCGCGCCCGCAGGAACGGCGCCACCATGTCGGACTTCACCGGCCCGGGGCGGAACAGCGAGATGTCGGTGATGAGGTCGTCGAAGGTCTCGGGCGCGAACTTGCCGACGAGCTCGCGCTGGCCGGGCGACTCGATCTGGAAGCAGCCCAGGGTGTGCGCCGACTGCACGAGGGCGTAGGTGGCGCCGTCGTCGAGCGGCACGGCGTCGAGGTCGACGCGGACGCCGTCGACCCGCTCGATCTCCTCGAGCGCGTAGGCCATCGACGACTGCATGCGGATGCCGAGGACGTCGAGCTTGAGCAGGCCGAGCTCCTCGACGTCGTCCTTGTCGAACTGGCTCATGGGGAAGCCCATCCAGCTGGCCTCGACAGGCGTGCGGTCGAGCAGCGTGGTGTCGGACAGCAGGACGCCGCACGGGTGCAGCGCGATGTGGCGCGGCAGGCCGTCGAGGGCCTCGACGAGGGTGAGGAAGCCGTCGAGCTCGCCCCGCGCGGCGAGCCTGCCGAGCCCGGACGAGCGCAGCTCGGGCAGCTCCTGCAGGGCGGCGCGCGCATCGCGGGCGCGGATGTGCGGGAAGGCGGTGGCGAACGCGTCGATCTCGCCGCGCGGCAGGCCGAGGGCCGCGCCGACGTCGCGCACGGCGTGCCGCACGCGGTAGGTGTCGCGCATCGACACGCACGCGCACCGCTCGCCGCCGAAGCGCTCGAGGATCCGCTCGTAGACCTCGGTGCGCCGGGCGGACTCGACGTCGACGTCGATGTCGGGCAGCGCGCGCCGCAGCGGCGAGAGGAACCGCTCCATGAGCAGCCCGTGGGCGAGCGGGTCGACGCCGGAGATGCCGAGCAGATGGTTGACCAGGCTGCCCGCGCCGGAGCCGCGCGCCGCGACGCGCACCCCCATCCCCTTGATGATCGTGACGACCTCGCCGACGGTGAGGAAGTAGCCGGCGAAGCCGAGCACCGCGATGGTGGCGAGCTCGTCGTCGAGCCGGTCCTGCGCCTCGCGCGCCCCGCCCGCGCGGCGGCCGGTGCGGCGCAGGTAGTCGGCCAGGGCGGCGTCGCACCGGGCCCGCAGGTGCCGGTCGGCCTCGACCGCCTCGGCCGCCAGCGCCGCCGGGCCGCGGTCGCGCAGCGCGCTGCTGCGACCCGCGGTCGACGCCGGCAGCAGCAGGTCGAGCTCGGGCACGTGCACCTCGCCGATCCCGAGGTCGGTCACGGGGTCGAGGCGGCAGGCGTCGGCGAGGGTGCGGGTGTCGGCGAGCAGCCGCGCGACCTCGCGGTCCTCGGCCGCGCCGTCGGCGACGCCGGACAGCCGCACCACCTCGCGGGCCACCTGCTCCATCCGCGCGCCGTCGGCGAGGTGGCCCTCGCCGTTGGCGCGGTCGAGGTGGCGGGAGTCGAGCGGCACGAGCCGGCGGATCGCGTCGAGGACGTCGACCACCGGTGCCTGGTCGCGGTCGGCGTGGCGCACGGCGTTGGTGAGGACGGCGGGCAGGCCGTGCTCGCGGGCGAAGCCGAGCATCCGCGCGGCGAACGCCGAGGAGTAGGGAAGCCCGCGCGTGCGGGCCCCGGTGAGGTCGGTGGCGGCGAGGCCGGCGTCGCGGGCGCGGTGGCTCACGATCTCGATCGCGAGGCTGCGGCCGAAGGCCTCCTGCCACGGCCGCAGCGCGGCGAGCGCGAGGTCGGGGCGGCGGCGCGCGACCGCCCGGCCCACCTCCGACTCGGGCCCGAGCAGCACCACGAGCCCCTCGGAGTGGCGGGCGACGACGTCGAGCGGCACGACCGGCTGCCCGCGCCTCGCGCCGTCGTCGCGGCCCTCCCCCTGGCCGGCGGACGGGTCGGTGCCGAGGGCGAGGTGGCCCGCCGACACCAGCCGGCACAGCGACGCCCAGCCGGTGCGGCCGCGGGCGAGCAGCACCGCGCGCGGGTGCCGGGGGTCGACCTCGGCCCCGCCGCGCGCCGGCGTGCGCCGCGCCGGTGCGGGCGCTGCGGCACCGCCCGCGCCCACCCGCTCGGCGAGCGTGGGCCCGGACCCGAGCCGGCCCGCGGCCGTGCGCTGCACCCGGGCGACCGGGCCGCCGCGCCCGCCCGCCGCCCCGAAGGGCAGCTCGGGCATCTCGAGGCCCGCGCGCACGGCGAGGTCGACGCCGAGGATCGGCGCGATGCCGGCGTCGCGGCAGGCCAGCACGAACCGCACGGCGCCGTAGAGGCCGTCGCGGTCGGTGAGCGCGAGGGAGTCCTGGCCGAGGTCGGCCGCACGCGCGACGAGCGCGGCGGGGCTGCTCGCGCCGTGGCGCAGCGAGTAGCCGGAGGCCACGTGGAGGTGGACGAAGGGGTCGGCGGGCATGACGGGTCTGCGGTGTCGGGGGTGTCAGCTGGTTCTGCGGGGTCTGCGGCGGAGGCGGCTGGGTCTGCGGCGGGGCGGGCTGGGCTCGCGGCCGTCAGCTGGCCGCGGCGAGCACGGGCTGGTGCGGGACGCCGAGCATCCGCGCGACCCGGGCGAGGAAGGCCTCGGCGTCGCGGACGAGGTCGTCGGCCTCCCGCTCGGTGACCACGCCGCGCAGGCCCGCCTCGGCGGCGGCGCGCTTGCCCGCGCCGGCGGCGAAGAACTGCGCCCACTCGGCCATCTCGGGCGCGACCTCGGCCAGCAGCACCCAGGCGCTGCGCAGCCGGGCCCGCGAGCCGCGCGGCCGGGCCCGGGCCGCGAGCACCGCGGCGGCGGCGCGCAGGGCGGCGAGGTGGGCGCGGGCGTAGCGCAGCCCGGTGTCGTCGGTGCCGGCCGCGGCGAGCAGCTCGCGGGCGGCGCTGGCGAGCAGGTCGCGGCTCGGCGCCGGCACGGGAGGACCAGGAGGCCCCGCAGGACCGGCGGGTGCTGCAGGAGCGACCGGCTCCGCCTGCTGGGCAGGCAGCTGCGGTGCGAGGGCCTCCTGCTCGACGGCGTGCTGCTCGCGGGCGCGCGGGGCGGTGTCGAGGTCGGGCATGACGGCTCCTCTCGGCGGGGCGGGGACGGGTCGGGTTCGGGCAGCGCTGCCGGTGCCGGACGGGGACGGCAGCAGCCGCTCGGGCTCGACGAGGACGAGCTGGAGATGGCGGTCGGCCCTGGCGGCTCGGCTGCGGGAGGTGCGGGGCATCGGTCCTCCTCAGTCCAGGGCCCGGGCCAGCCGCCACCGGTCGGCGGGGCGGCGCGGGCCGGACGGTCCGGGACCGGCAGCACCGGCAGCGCCGGCGGCAGCAGCGGGGACATCGCGGACGAGGTCGTAGACGCCGGTGCCGCGCGCCCGGCCGGCGCGGGCCTCGACCCGCCAGACCGCGCGCTCGATCGCGCCGACGTCGAGGGCCACCGAGCGGGCAGCGTTGGCAGCACTGACCGGCTCGGGCTCGCCGACGGCGGCCCGCGCGGCGGCGGCCCGGGTGCCCCGCCAGCTGTCGACGGCGGCGTGGTCGGCGGCAGAGGCAGAGCCGGGGACGGCGAAGGCAGAGCCGGCGAAGACCGCCGGGGTCTCGGAGCGCGGGCGGGAGGCCCGGGCGGCCCCGACCCACCAGGCGCCGAGCTCGACCCAGTGGGCGAGGACGGCGGTGACGACGTAGAGCCGGCCGCGCCAGAGGAACTGCTCGGGGGCGGCGTCGAACGGGTCGGGCTCGGGGAGCCAGCTGCCGATGCCCTCGACGTCCTCCGAGCCCTCGAGGTCCGGGAGGAGGACGGGCAGGACCGGCCGGGCCACGCGGACGTCGACGGGGTCGCCGTAGGTGCGCATGAGGGTCCTCCTCGGTCGTCGTCCCTGCTCGGGACCTCGCGTCCACGCGCCCCGGACGGGGTGCGTGCGACGGCCGGGGGAAGACGACCGGCCGGGCGTCCCGCGGCCCCGCCACGGGCCCGGCGCTTCCCCACGCCGTGACCCGGGGACGGGACCGACGGCGGGCCTGCGGGGACCGCGAGCTCCCCGCAGGCCCGCCGCGCCCGGTGCGGCGGCCGCGAATCCGCCGCACCGCGCGACGGGCGCCCGGTGCGTCCGAACGGGGGCGATCCCTCAGGGAGGAGAGGATCGAACATCTGTTCGAACAGGACCCACGGTAGACCCCGCCCCCGACAGCGCGTCAAGTCCTCGCCCAGGCCGGTGCGGCGAGCACCGCCGGCCCGCGTCGATGCCGCACCGATCCCGTGCTGATCCCGCCGGGAACCCGTGCCCGGCTACCCCTACGCTTGCCCGCCATGGAGCCCCAGGGAGCGGTCGGCGAGCCGCAGGACACCAGCAGCTCGGCTTCCGGCAGCACCAGCGAGGGCCCGGCCCCGCAGCACCCTGAGACCAACGCCGACGGCACCCTCGCGATCGCCCACCCCGACCTCGAGGGCCTGCACCCCAACGCGCAGAAGGTCGCGCTCGCCCTCGCGGGCCTCGGCGTGGCCGGCCAGGTGCGTGCCCTCCCCGAGCCCGCGCCCACCGCCGCCACCGCGGCCGCGCAGCTCGGCGTCGGCGTCGGCGCGATCGCCAACTCGCTGGTCTTCGACGCCGACGGCCAGCCGCTGCTCGTCCTGACCTCCGGCGCCCACCGCGCCGACACCGTGCTGCTCGCCGCGATCTGCGGCGCGCAGAAGGTCTCGCGGGCCACGCCGGACTTCGTGCGCTCGGCCACGGGCCAGCCCATCGGCGGCGTCGCCCCGGTGGGCCACCCGTCGCCGCTGCGCACCATCGTCGACGTCGAGCTCTCCCGCTACGACGTCGTCTGGGCCGCAGGCGGCCACCCGCACTACGTCTTCCCCACGACCTACGACGAGCTGCTGCGCATCACCGCCGGCGAGGCCGCCGAGGTCGGCGAGCAGCCCAGCTGATCACGCCCCCGCGTAGGCCGCTTCGAGGGCGGCGATGTCGAGGCGGCGCATGCCGAGCATCGCCTGCATCGCTCGCGCGGCGCCCTCCGGGTCGGGCCCGCCCACGAGCTCGCCGAGCCGCGACGGCACGATCTGCCAGCTGATGCCCCAGCGGTCGACCAGCCAACCGCACATGCTCTCCTCGCCGCCCTCGAGCAGGCCGTACCAGTAGTGGTCGACCTCCTCCTGCGAGCCGCAGGTGACGAGCAGCGATGCCGCCGGGCTGTGCGCGAAGCCGGCCGGGCCGCCGTTGAGGGCCATGAGCGGACGGCCGTGCAGGTCGACGGTCATCGTGAGCACCGTGCCCTCGGGCCGCGGCGCGCCGGGGCCGTAGCGCGACACCTGCTCCACCGAGGCCGGCCCGTAGGCCGAGAACAGCTCGACGTAGCGGGTCAGCGCCGCCTCGGCGTCGTCGTCGAAGAACCACAGGCAGGGCGTCAGGGGGGTCATGCGCCGACCCTAGGGGCGGGCGAGGACCAGGAGCGGGAGGATGGGGACGCGATGAGCGAGCAGCAGACCTCCCGGGGCTACCACGTCCGCGACGGCGCCGAGGCGCGCGAGCCGGTGCCGGCCGTGGTGAGCCTGCACGTCTACGGCGTGCAGGGCCGGGCGATCGGCAGCGCGCTGGTGCACATGGGCCTCGACCGCGGTCGCGTGCGGCGCATGGAGGGCGCGACGTTCGCGAAGCTGCTCGGCACCGGCTCGGGCCGCACGTTCACGATGGGCGACGCCGACCTCGGCCACTGGGCGGTGCTCGCCTGCTGGTCCGACGAGGGCGGCCCGGAGCGCTACGAGCAGTCGGCGCCGCACGCGGCGTGGACGCGCGTGGCCCACGAGGACGCCCGCTTCCTGATGCGCCCGTTGGCATCGCGCGGCACGTGGGCCGGACGCCAGCCCTTCGGCGACCCGCTCCCCCACCGCTGGGACGGCCCGGTGGCCGCGATCACGCGGGCGAGGATCCGGCCCTCGCAGTGGCGCACGTTCTGGTCGGCGGTGCCGCCGGTGTCGACCGATCTGCACGACGTCGACGGGCTGCTGTTCTCGATGGGGATCGGCGAGGCGCCGGTGGGCCTGCAGGGCACGTTCAGCGCGTGGGCGTCGGGCCGGTCGATCACCGAGTTCGCGCAGCGCCGCGCACCGCACCTCGAGGCCGTGCGGCGTACGCACGAGACCGGCTGGTACTCCGAGGAGCTCTTCGCCCGGCTCGCGATCGTCGACGCCCGCGGCACCTACGCCGGCGAGTCGCTCGCGCTGCCGTCCGCCTGAGCCGGGGCGCGGCCGCCCTCGCCGGGGAACGGCGGCGGCACGACGCGCGGCTTGTCGCGCACCCGGCTGACCAGGCCAGGGTCGAGCATCAGCCGCTCGAGCCACTCGGCGTCCTTGCTGCGGGAGTCCCGGGCCGGCGCCGGTCCTGACGACGGCGCAGCAGCGGCGGCCGCAGCCTCGCGCTCGGCGAGCCCGGCGTCGGTCGCCTCGAGGTGGGCGGCGGACCCGGGCTGGTCGGCGTCCCAGCCGAGCACGGGGACGATCGGCTGCAACCGGTTCGGCAGCAGGTCGTCGTCCGGGCCGCGCGCCACGAGGCGCCCGCCGAGGTCGCGCGCCTGGGTGGGCGCGGGTGCGCGGTCGACGTCGGCCCTGCGCCAGGTGTCCTTGAGCAGCCACGCGATCGCGGGGACGGCGGCCACGAGGAAAAGGGCGAACAGCCCGGTCTGCAGCATCGTCAGGATGTAGAGCACGACGATGCCGGTGATGACGAGGCGGCCGACCAGCCCGAACGTCGTGGGGCTGCTGCGGATGCGCCGCGGCACGGGGTCCATGTCGTCCCACTCGAGCCGGGTGCGCCGCGGCGGGCGGTGCTTCTGCGGGTCGTAGGACTCGACCGGCTCGGCCGGCTGCTCCGGCGGCTCCGCCGGGCCGGACAGCCAGGCGTGCTCCCCCGGGCTCGGCGCCTCGTGCATCCCCATGCCCAAGATCATCGGCAGCCCGGGCTGGCGGGTTCTCGCCGCGCTGCCCGGCACCACCCGGTCGGAGCAGCGGGCGGCGTCGTCTAGGGTCGTGCCGCCATGAGCGTGCGCGTCTACACCGGGCCCCACGCCGACCGCCGGCGCGGCGGCGGCGGGTCCTGGCGCGCCCTGCCCTGGGTGCTGGCGCTGATGACGATCGGCGCGCAGATCGCCTGGCCGCTCACCTCGGGCCAGACCCGCGACGTCCTCACCGCGGCCACCGTGGTCCTGTTCTTCCTCGCCAGCGCCTCCCACGCCGTGATCGTGCGCGGCTGGCTGTGGGCCCTCGGCTGGTTCATCGCGAGCGCCGGCGTCGGCTACGGCGCCGAGCTGCTCGGCACCCGCACCGGCCTGCCCTTCGGCGAGTACGTCTACGACGACCGGCTCGGCCCCATGGTGCTCGGCGTCCCCGCGGTGATCCCGCTGGCCTGGGCGATGATGAGCTACCCCGCGCTCCTGGCCGCGCGGCGGCTGGTGAACGGGCCGCTGCTCACGCCCGTCGTCGGCGCCCTGGCGCTGGCGTCGTGGGACCTCTTCCTCGACCCGCAGATGGTCGGCGAGGGCCACTGGATCTGGCAGGACGGCGGCCCCGAGCTGCCCGGCATCGCGGGCATCCCGGCCCAGAACTTCGTGGGCTGGATCCTCGTCTCGCTCGTCCTCATGCTCCTGATCGACCGTCTCCCCCGGCGCCGCACCGACGGCGGCGAGGGCGACGGCGTCCCGGCCCTGCTCTACCTGTGGACCTACGTCTCCTCGATCCTGCTCAACGCGGTGTTCGAGCAGCGCACGGGCGTCGCGATCTGGGGCGCGGTCGCCATGGGCCTGGTCGCGATCCCGTACGCCTGGTCGCTGTGGACCGGGCGCGACTGATCCGGGCCGTCGACGCCGCAGTGGCTGTCGGCGCCGTCGGCGCGGTCGCGGCCACGGCCCACACCGCGGTGAACCTGCGCCTGCTGCGCACCCCTGACCCGTCGCCTGCGCCCGTGCGCGAGCGGGTCAGCATCCTCGTTCCGGCGCGCGACGAGGCCGCGCGGATCGGTCCGTGCATCGCGTCGCTGCTGGAGTCCCAGGGCCTGCCCGACGTCGAGGTGGTCGTCCTCGACGACGGCTCGTCCGACGGCACCGCCGACGTCGTCCGCCGTGTCGCCGCAGGCGATCCGCGGCTGCGGGTGGTCGACGGCGGCGCCTCGCCCGTCCCCGACGGCTGGCTCGGCAAGACCTGGGCATGCCACCGCCTCGCGGAGCAGGCCACCGGATCGGTGCTCGTGTTCGTCGACGCCGATGTGCGCCTCTCGCCGCACGGCATCGCGGCGTCGGTCCAGCTGCTGCGCACGACCGGGCTCGACCTCGTCTGCCCCTACCCGCGCCAGCTCGCCGACGGCGCCCTGCCGCGCCTCGTGCAGCCGCTGCTGCAGTGGTCGTGGGCCACCACGCTGCCGCTGCGCGCCGCGGAGGCGTCGCCGCGCGAGACCCTCGTCGCCGCCAACGGCCAGCTGCTCGTGGTCGACCGCGCTGCCTACGACCGCGCGGGCGGGCACGCCGAGATCCGGTCGGAGGTGCTCGACGACGTCGCGCTGCTCCGCGCGGTGAAGCGCAGCGGCGGGCGCGGCGTCGTGGCCGACGGCACCGACGTCGCCGTCTGCCGGATGTACGACACCTCGGAGCAGCTCGTCGAGGGCTACACCAAGTCGCTGTGGTCGGCGTTCGGCTCGCCCGCGGGCGCCGCCGGCGTGGTGGCCGCGCTGTCGTGGCTGTACGTCGTCCCGCCCGTCGCCGCCCTCGCCGGCCCGACGCCGGCGTCGCGGCGCTGGGGCGCGCTCGGCTACGCGGCCGGCGTCACGGGCCGCGTGCTCGTCGCGCGGCGGACCGGCGGCCGCGCCGTCGACTCGCTGGCCCACCCGGTCTCGGTCGCGGCCTTCGGCGTCCTCGTCGCGGAGTCGTTGCGGCGCAAGCGGTCCGGGGCCCTCACCTGGCGGGGCCGGACCCTCCCCCGAGGCTGATCCCGCACCGGGCCCGTAGGCTCGCGGGCGTGGCACAGGTCGTGGTCGTCGGCGCGGGCATGGGCGGCATGGCGGCCGCGGCCCGGCTGTCGGTGAAGCGCCACAGCGTCACGGTCGTCGAGCAGTCGGCGACCTACGGCGGCAAGGTCGCCTCGTTCGAGCGCGACGGCTTCGTCTTCGACACCGGCCCGTCGCTGCTGACGATCCCGGCGGTCTACCGCGACCTGTTCAACAAGACCGGCGGCCCCCTCGAGTCGTCGGTCGAGCTCGTCGACCTCGAGCCGGCGTTCCGCTACCGCTTCCCCGACGGCGTCGCGGTCGACATGCCCGGCGTCGACCCCGGCGTCTGCGCGAAGGCCCTCGGCGACGCGCTCGGCGGCACCGCGGAGACCGACTGGCGCGCGTTCATGGCGCGGGCTGCCTCGATCTGGCAGGTGACCCGCCGGCCGTTCCTCGAGGCCCCGCTCACCGGCATGCGAGACCTGCTGCCGCTCGCGCGCGACCTCGACGACGTCCGCACCGTCGCGCCGTTCACCAGCCTGCGCAAGCTCTCCGAGCAGTACCTGCACGACCCGCGGCTGCGGATGCTCGTCGACCGCTACGCCACCTACACCGGCTCCGACCCGCGCCGCGCGCCCGCGGCGCTCTCGACCGTGCCGTACGTCGAGCAGACCTTCGGGGCCTACCACGTGGCCGGCGGCATCCGGCGTCTCGCCGACGCGCTCTACGAGCGCACGCTCGAGCGCAAGGTGGCCTACCGCTTCGGGGCCGACGCAGTCGAGGTGCTCACCGGCGACGCCGGCGTCACGGGCGTGCGGCTCGCCGACGGCGAGGTGCTGCCGGCCGACGTCGTCGTCGCCAACGCCGACGCCACGCACCTCTACCGCGACCTCGTCGCCGACCCGCGCGCGGCGTCGGCCCGCCGCCGGCTCGCGCGCACCCGGCCGTCGCTGTCGGGCTTCGTGCTGCTGCTCGCCGTCCGGGGCCGCACACCCGGCCTGCGCCACCACAACGTCTGGTTCCCCGACGACTACGACGCCGAGTTCGACGCGATCTTCGGCCGCCGCCCGAGGCCGGTCGACGACCCCACGATCTACGTCTGCGCACCCGACGACCCGCAGATGCGCCCCGACGCCGACCACGAGGCGTGGTTCGTCCTCGTGAACGCGCCGCGCCACTCGTCGACAGGCGAGCGCGGCACGATCGACTGGGACGCACCGGGTCTCGCGGAGTCCTACCGCGACCGCGTGCTCGACGTGATGGCCTCGCGCGGGTACGACGTCCGCGACCGCCTGCTGTGGTCGGAGGTCCGCACCCCGGCCGACCTCGAGCGCGCCACCCGCGCGCCGGGCGGCTCCATCTACGGCTCGTCGAGCAACGGCCCGCGCGCCGCGTTCCTCCGCCCCGCCAACGCCTCGCCCGTCCCGGGCCTCTACCTCGTCGGCGGGTCGGCGCACCCCGGCGGCGGACTGCCGCTCGTCGGCATGTCGGCCGAGATCGTCGCCAACCTCATCGGCCGCGGCTGACGAGCGATCTGGTAGTCGATACGCGCGGCAGAGCGCGCGATCGGACTACCGCATCACCGGCGTCGGCGGGCGGGCCTACGGTGGCCGCCATGACGACGACGTGGCTCGACCGCCCGGAGCCCCCGATGGACGGCGACGACGCCTCCTCGCTGCTCGGCTCGCTCGAGCGGATGAGGTTCACCTTCTGGTGGAAGGCATCCGGGCTCACGCCCGAGGGCGCACGCCTGCGCATCGGCGCCTCGGAGCTCACCCTCGGCGGCCTGCTGCGGCATATGGCGCTGGTCGAGGAGCACACCTACGCCGGCAAGCTGTGGGGACGGCCGCTCGGCGAGCCGTGGGCGTCGGTCGACTGGGACGCCGACCCGCAGTTCGAGTTCCGCACCGGCGAGCAGCTGCCGCCCGACGAGCTGATGGCTGCCTACGAGGACGCCGTCATCGCGGCCCGCACGAGCATCCAGGAGGCGCTCGACGAGGGCGGCCTGGACTTCCGGTCGCGCTTCGCCTACCCGGACGGCTCCACGCCGACACTGCGCCGCCTGCTGCTCGACGGGATCGAGGAGTACGGCCGGCACACCGGCCACGCCGACCTGCTGCGCGAGGCCGTCGACGGCCGAGTCGGCGAGGACGCGCCATGGCCGCCGGAGCCCAACCGCCTCTGGCAGCCCGCCTGAGGGCGAACTGGTAGTCCGATCGCGCGGCAGAGCGCGCGGATCGACTACCGGATCACCGGGTCCGTTCAGCGCAGGTGGCGGCGGACGACGATGAGCAGCTGCACCACAGCCACGGCGCACACCGCGATGGTGGCGTAGGCGCCGTACGCCGCCCACATCGCGGCCGACGACGGGTAGATCCCGCCGGCGAGCAGGAACATCGCGGCTATGGCTACGCGGGTCGGGCGCTCCCCCACCGTGACGACGCCGATCTCGGTGAGCCCGATCGCGCCGGCCCGGGCGCGGGCGTACTCGAGGACGAACAGCAGCACGCCGGCCAGCACGCAGGCCCATACCGGCGCGCCCACGACCCACAGCGCCACCAGGTAGAGCACGTCGCTCACGCGGTCGACGACGGAGTCGAGCACCGCGCCCCACCGCGACTCGCGGCCGGTCATCACCGCCACCGCGCCGTCGAGGGAGTCGACGACGCCGGAGATGCCCACCACCGCGGCGGCGGCGATCAGCCAGAGCCCGCCGAGCGAGCACAGCCAGATCACCAGGGCGGCGACGACCAGGCCGAGCAGCGTCACGGCGTCGGGCGGCACCCCGAGCCGGGCGAACGGCAGGGCCAGGGCGTGGATCGTGCGCAGCCAGCCGCCGACGAGCACGGACGACCGGGGGTCGTAGCCGCCGTGCAGCGACGACCACCGGTCGAGGTACTCGTCGCGGGTCAGCACGGTCCGGGCCACGTCCGCAGGCTAGGGCCGCGGGGCCGCCGGCGCGCAGCCGAGGGGCCGCGGCGCGCGGGAGCTACACCGACGGGCCGAGCGCCCAGGTGACCGTGACGCTCGCCGACACCGACCCGCCGCCGCCGTCGAAGCTCGGCCCGCCAGCCATATCGGCCATGGGTGCCGCGGCCTTGGCGTAGACCGGGCCGGGGCCGCGCACCGCGCCCTCGACGACGTGGCGCACCTCGCCGAGGGCCTGGCCCGCGAGACCGGCGTACTGCTCGGCCTTCGCGCGCGCCTCGGCGAACGCGGCCTCGCGCGCGGACGCCTCCAGCGCGGCGGCGTCGTCGTGGCTGAAGGAGATGCCGTCGACCCGCGCGCCGTCGCCGCCGGCCGACACGGCCGCGACCAGCAGCGTGCCGACGCGCGAGAGGTCGGTGATGCGCACAGCGAGCGAGAGCGACGCCTCGTACGCCGACACCGTCGGCCACGGGTCGTGCACCGGGTTGAGCGAGACGCTCGTGGTCTGCAGCGACGACTCGTCGGCGCCGCCCGAGATCACCGCCTCGCGCATCGCGTTCATCGCATAGGTGGCGCGCGCCGTGGCGTCGGACGGGTTCGCCGCCCGCGCGCTCGCGGCCAGCATCAGCGTGGCGACGTCGTACGGCGCGGTCGCGCGCCCGGTCCCGGTGACGGTGACGGATCGGCCCATGCCGCGATCCTGCCCCACAGCGTGGGGATACGCGTGCGGTTCAGGCGGTGCTGGCGGCGCCGAGGCCGAGCCCGGTGTAGATCTCGCGGGCCGACGTCGAGCGGTTCAGCGTGAACAGGTGGATGCCGGGGGCGCCGCCGTCGAGCAGCTCCTGGCAGAGCGCGGTGGCGGCCTCGACGCCGAGCGCGTGCACCGCGGCGGGGTCGTCGGCGATCGCGTGGAACCGGGCCGCGAGGTCGTCGGGGAACGCCGTGCCGGACAGCACCGCGAAGCGCTCGATCTGCGACACGTTGGTGAGCGGCATGATCCCGGGCAGGATCGGGATCGTGCAGCCGTGGCTCCGCGCGCGCTCGACGAGGTCGAAGTAGTGCGAGGCCTCGAAGAACAGCTGCGTCACCGCGAACTCCGCGCCGGCCTCCTGCTTGGCGGCGAGCACACGGGCGTCCTGGTCGAGCGACTCGGACTCGGGGTGCACCTCGGGGAACGCCGCGACGCCGACCGAGAAGTCGCCGAGCGAGCGCAGCAGCCGCACGAGCTCGTCGGCGTGCGCGAGCCCCTGCGGGTGCTGCTCCCACGGGGCGCCGGGGCCGCCCGGCGGGTCTCCGCGCAGGGCCAGCACGTTGCGGACGCCGGCGTCGGCGTAGGCGCCGATCACCGACCGCAGCTCCGCGACGGAGTTGCCGACGCAGGTGAGGTGGCCGACCGGCAGGAGCGTGGTCTCCTCCGCGATCCGCTGCGTGATGCGCACGGTGCGGTCGCGGTTGGAGCCTCCGGCGCCGTAGGTGACCGACACGAACGTGGGCTGGATGCCCTCGAGCTCGCGGATCGCCTGCCAGAGCTGGCGCTCGCCCTCGTCGGTCTTGGGCGGGAAGAACTCGAAGGAGAACGAGCGGCCGCCCTCGCGCAGCAGCGTGCCGACGGACTGCGGCGACGGCGTGCCGGGCGTGGTGGCGGACATGCCGCCGAGGGTACGGCGTGCCAGCCGCAGACCTGGATCCGGTCCAGATCCTGGGCGCGGCACGGCGGGTCGGAGGCACCTGCGACAGCTCTGCGACAGGCGCCCAGGCCCGGCTGGGATGCCCCGGGAGGGGCCTGGACCTACGCTGCAGGCATGACGGGTGCGGACACCTCCCCCCTCGACGCGGAGGATCTGCGCGTCCGGGTGCAGAAGCGGCTCGACGACTTCATGGGCGCGCAGGTGCCGCTGCTCGACGAGGTGAGCCCCGATCTCGCGCCCCTCGCCGAGGCACTCATCGACCTCATCCGCGGCGGCAAGCGGCTGCGCCCCGCGTTCCTCTACTGGGGCTGGCGCGGCGCCGGCGGCGCCGACTGCGAGGAGGCGGTCACCGCCGCCACCGCGCTCGAGCTGCTCCAGGCCTGCGCCCTCATCCACGACGACGTCATGGACGGCAGCGACACCCGACGCGGCCTGCCCGCGGCCCACCGCCGGTTCGCGACGCTGCACCGCGGCAACGAGTGGCTCGGCTCGCCCGAGGCGTTCGGCGTCGGCGCCGCGATCCTGCTCGGCGACCTGTGCCTGTCGTGGGCGGACGAGATGCTCATGAGCTGCGGCCTCCCGCCGCGCTCGGTGATGCGCGCCAAGCCCGTCTACGACCACATGCGCACCGAGCTCATGGCCGGCCAGTACCTCGACCTGCTCGAGCAGGCGCGCGGCGGCGGCTCCGAGGCGCGCGCGATGCGCGTCGTCCGCTACAAGTCCGCGAAGTACACGATCGAGCGGCCGCTCCACATCGGCGCGGCCCTTGCCGACGCGCCGCGCGAGACCTTCATCGCCTACTCCGGCTACGGCCTGCCGCTCGGCGAGGCGTTCCAGCTGCGCGACGACGTCCTCGGCGTCTTCGGCGACCCGTCGCAGACCGGCAAGCCCGCGGGCGACGACCTGCGCGAGGGCAAGCGCACGGTGCTCGTCGCCGCCGCCGTCGAGGCCGCATCGCCCGCGCAGGCCGCGCTGCTGCGCCGCCACCTCGGCGACCCCGCCCTCGACGCCGAGGGCGTCGCGCTCCTGCGCGAGGTCATCACCGAGACCGGCGCGCTCGGCCACGTCGAGCGGCTCATCGAGGCGCTCACGGCCCAGTGCTTCGACGCGCTCGAGAAGGCCGACATCGACGACGGCGCCCGCGACGTCCTGCGGGGCCTCGCCCACGCCGCCACGTCGCGCTCGGTCTGACCCAGGCGCTCAGGGGCCCGACGCGGGCCGCACCCGGACGGCGATCACCGCGGCCACCACCGCGCACGTGACGATGACGTACGCGCCCGACGCCGCGCGCACCCACCCCGGCGCGTCCGGGGCCACCACGAGCGGGGCCGCCAGCGGCACCGTGGCCACCACGCCGGCCGCGAGGGCCGTCCCCCGCACGACGGCGTCGCGGCACTCGTGCCACGCGGCCACGGCCAGCAGCGGCAGCCAGATCCACAGGTGGGTCCAGCCGATCGGGGGCACCGCCGCGGAGGCCACGCCGACGACGGCGACGGCGGTCACCGGGGCGTCGCGGCGCACCAGCAGCGCCGCGCCGAGCAGGACGACGAGCGTGGCCACCGAGGCGGCCAGCAGCAGCGAGGGGTCCGCTCCGCCGACCATCCGGTGGACCCACGCGGGCACCGACTGGTTGCCGGCCGCCGCGAGCGTGACGTTGCGCGAGATGTCGACGACGACGCGGTCGATCCAGTAGTCGCGCGAGTCGTCAGGCAGCGCGGCCCACGCGGCGGCGGTCAGCGCCAGGAACACGCCGGTGGCGACGGCGGCGTCGCGGAACCGGCGCACGAGGAGCAGCCAGAGCACGAACACGGCCGGGGTGAGCTTGATGGCCGCGGCGACGCCGATGCCGACGCCGACGAGACGACGGCGCCCGGGCGCCAGCAGGTCGACCGCGCACAGGGCGAGCAGCAGCGCGCCCACTTGCCCGAGCACGAGGCCGAAGAGCACGCCCCACGTCGCGAGCACCCAGGCCGCGGTGCGCCACGTCGCGACGTCGTCGGCGCTTCCCCGGCCGAGCGCGCGCAGCACGATGCGCACGCCGACGACGACGAGGCCGGCCGACACCAGCAGCCACAGCACCTGCATGGCGGGCAGCGGCAGCAGCGCGAGCGGTGCGAGGACGAGGACCGCCGACGGCGGGTAGGTGAACGGGAAGCCGTCGCCATCGGCGAGCGAGCGTTCGTACAGCGGCTGGCCGGCCAGCGCGTCGTGCACGGCCGCGCGGTACACCGCGAGGTCGAGGCCGCCGTCGCCGCTGCCGAGCAGCGCCACCACCAGGGCGCCCAGGACGACGAGTGCGCCGAGCCCGGCCCACAGCCACGCGTCGCGCCCGACGGGCAGCACGCGGCTGCTGGGGACGGCAGCGGCCTCGCTCACGCGGGCCAGCGTGTCAGCCGAAGCGGCCGACCCGCGGCAGACCCGCCAGGGCGGCCCATGCCGGGTCGTCGGCGGGCACCGGCCGGCCGAACAGCCAGCCCTGCGCCGCCTCGCACCCGAGCTCGCGCAGCACCGACGCCTGCTCCTCGGTCTCGACGCCCTCCGCGACGACGCCGAGCCCGATCTCGTCGGCGATGTCGAGCACCGCGCGCACGACCGTCGCACGTCGGTGGTCGCGGAGCATCGCCTGCACGAAGCTCTTGTCGATCTTGACGATGTCGACGGGGAACCGGTGCAGCCACGACAGGCTCGAGTAGCCCGTGCCGAAGTCGTCGAGCGCGATGCGCACTCCCGCTCCGTGCAGCTCCTCGAGCGCCGACGACGACGCCGTGCCCTCGACCATGAGCGCGGTCTCGGTGATCTCGACCAGAATGCGCTCGGGCGGCGTCGCGTGCGCTGCGATCCGCTGCAGCAGCGCCGTCGCGAATCCGGACCGCGCGAGCTGGCTGGGGCTGATGTTGATGCCGACGTCGATAGCGATGCCCTGCTCCTCCCAGCGGGCGAGGTCGCCCAGCGCGCGGTCGACGACCCAGTCGCCGACCGCACCGATGAGGCCGCTCGCCTCCGCGTGGGGCAGGAAGCGGTCGGGGCCGAGCAGCTCGCCGTCGCTGTCCTTCATCCGGATGAGCGCCTCCGCGCCCACCACGGCTCCCGAGCCCAGGAGCACGACCGGCTGGTAGTGCAGGACGAAGCCGTCGTCGGCGAGCGCCTCGCGGAGCCTCTGCTGCACCGTCAGGGCGCCGGCGAGGTCCTCGTCAAGCGTGCGGTCGTAGGTCTCGATGCGGGCCCGGCCCGAGTCCTTGGCGCGGTACATCGCGATGTCGGCCTGGCGCAGCAGGTCGACCGGGTCCGCCTCGGGATCCGACGTGACGGCGACGCCGATGCTCGCCGTGGGTGTGAAGACCAGGTCGCCGTGGCGCCACGGGCCGACGAGGTGCTCCTGCATCCGGAGCGCCAGCAGCGCCGCCTCCCGCGGGTCGCCGAGCCCCTCGCACACCACCACGAACTCGTCGCCGCCGATGCGTCCGACGGTGTCCTCCGGCCGCAGCGCCGAGCGCAGCCGGCCCGCCACCTCGGCGAGCAGCAGATCGCCGACCTGGTGGCCGTAGACGTCGTTGACCTGCTTGAAGCGGTCGAGATCGCAGAACATCACGGCGACGACGCCGCTGCTGCGGCGCAGCCGGGCGAGGGCTGTGGCGAGGCGGTCGTTGACCGCGGCGCGGTTGGGCAGCCCGGTGACGGCGTCGGTGAGGGCCCGCGAGGTCAGCGCCGTCTCGAGCGCCCTCAGCTCGGTGAGGTCGAGCATCTGCACCACGATCTCGAGGCGCCCATCGCTGTCTCGCTCGCCGACCTGCGAGGCGCGGATCCGCACCCAGTGCATGCCGCCGGCGAGGTCGATGAGGCGCAGCTCGCGGGCCGCCGTCACCTCTCCGCCCACGGAGGCCACGGAGGCCAGGCCGGTGAACACCTGGGGCAGGTCGTCCGGGTGGATGAACCGGCGGAGCGCGTTCTGGTCCATGCCGTCGAGGGGCATGCCGAGCAGCAGCTCGGCGGCCTCGTTGGACTGCAGCACCAGGATCCCGTCCGGGCCCAGCTGCACCCGCACGGCCGCGACGGGCGACTCGTCGAACACGGCCGCCATCCGGCGCTCGGTCCGGCGCAGGTCGCTGAGATCGGTGGCGATGCCGCCCACCGCCCACGACGTCCCGTCCTCGTCGACGAGCGGGAACTTCGTCACCAGGTACGGCCGCTCGCGGCCGGGCTCCGGGCCGACGTGCTCCTCGACGGCGACGACGCGGCCGCTGCGCAGCACCTCGTCGTCGGCGTCGGCGACGACGCGCACGAGGTCGTCCGGGAACAGGTCGGCGTCGGTACGGCCCGTCGGGTCGTCCACGCCGGTGGCGGCGCGCCAGGCCGGATTGGTGAGCAGGTACGACGGCGCCGACCCGGGCCCGTCGTAGCGCTTGACGAAGATCGGCTGGTCGGTCGCGTCGAGGAGGCCGCGCAGGAGCCTGCTGCTGGCCCTGGCCTCTCGCAGCCGGCGCCGCTCCACGTCCGCGAGCACGACGGCGAGCCCGACGAGCACGGGCAGCCAGGCGGCCCGCTGCCAGTACCCCGCCGGGGGCGTGGGGTCGATGAGCGGCTCGAGGGCCACCAGGAGCACCACGACCAGGCACAGCGCCCCCACCCGCACAGGGTCCGCGAGGAGGACGACCGCGACGAGCAGCACGACGCCGAGCAGGATGAACACGGGCTGCTCGATGCGGGTCTGCACGAGCATGAGGAGGGCGGCGAACAGGGCCAGGGCCCAGAGGGGCCACGCGACGAACCTGCGCACCCCTCGCACCGGTCCTCCCGCTCCTCGTGCGCCAGCCCTCCGAGTGTGGCCCGCAGCCGGGCGCGGTTGCCTGCTGAGCGGCCCGGGCGCAGCAGCGCCGGGAGGCCGGATCGTCCCGGCGTCCCTAGGGTGGGGCCATGGGCCTGCTCCGCCGCTCCCCCCGCACCGTCACCGGGCCGACCGACCACGTGGTCGTCGTCGGCGCCGGGCTCGCCGGCCTCTCCTGCGCGCTGCGGCTCGCAGGCGCCGGCCGGAGGGTCACGGTGCTCGAGCGCGAGGCCGTGCCCGGCGGGCGCGCCGGCGTCATCGAGGACCAGGGCTACCGGTTCGACACCGGCCCCACCGTGCTCACGATGCCCGACCTCATCCACGACGCGTTCGCCGCCGTCGACGAGGACATGCACGACTGGCTCGACCTGATGCCGGTGGAGCCGCTCTACCGCGCCTACTACCCCGACGGCTCGCAGCTCGACGTCCACTCCGACGTCGACGCGATGGCCGCCGAGATCGAGCGGGTCATCTCCCCGGCCGAGGCCGCGGGCTACCGGCGCTACGTCGACTTCGTCTCGCAGCTCTACCGCTACGAGATGCGCGACTTCATCGACACCAACATCGACACCCCGCTCGACCTGCTGACCGAGAACCTCGCGAAGCTCGTCGCCATCGGCGGCTTCCGCAAGCTCACGCCGAAGGTGCGGCAGTACCTGAACGACCCGCGCACCGAGCGCCTGTTCAGCTTCCAGGCGATGTACGCCGGCCTCGCGCCGCAGGACGCGCTCGCGATCTACGCGATCATCGCGTACATGGACTCCGTCGCCGGGGTCTACTTCCCGAAGGGCGGCATGCACGCGCTGCCCCGCGCGCTCGCCGGCGCCGCGGAGAAGCACGGCGTCGAGATCCGCTACTCCACCGAGGTCAACCGCGTCGAGATGCGCGGCGACCGCGCGACCGCGGTGCACACCGTCGACGGCGAGCGCATCCCCGCCGACGTCGTGGTGCTCAACCCCGACCTGCCCGTCGCCTACAAGCAGCTGCTCGGCCGCGACCCGTGGGACGTGCGGCGCCTCACCTACTCGCCGTCGTGCTTCCTGCTGCTCGCGGGCTCCTCCGCGAAGTACACCAAGACCGCGCACCACAACATCCACTTCGGCCGCAGCTGGGACAAGGTCTTCCGCGAGCTCATCGACGAGAAGCGCCTCATGAGCGACCCGAGCATCCTCGTCACGAACCCGACTCACTCCGACCCGTCGCTCGCGCCCGACGGCAAGGAGATCTACTACGTCCTGTTCCCCACGCCCAACCTCGACGCCGGCATCGACTGGACCACCACCGGCCCGCGCTACCGCGACGAGGTGGTGCGCACCCTCGAGGAGCGCGGCTACATCGGGTTCGGCGAGGCCATCGAGGTCGAGCACGTCACCACGCCGCTCGACTGGGCCGAGCGCGGCATGGAGCGCGGGGCCCCGTTCGCGGCCGCCCACTCGTTCCAGCAGACCGGCCCGTTCCGGCCCTCGAACCTGTTCGGCGAGAACGTCGTGTTCACCGGCTCGGGCACCCAGCCCGGCGTGGGCGTGCCGATGGTGCTGGTGTCCGGCCGCCTCGCCGCCGAGCGCGTCACGGGCCCCGACCCCTCGTACGCGCCCTCGTACTTCCACTGACCGGGCCCGCCGCCGTCACGCCGCGTGACGGCGGCCACGCCCGTCCCGGGGCCGCGGGACGCCATGGGGAGTCACCGGCGCCGGTACCCTCGTGACCATGTCTGTCCCCGACGCCCGGCCGCTCGGCGAGCCGTCCGAGGCCTCGGTGACGCTGCGCTACGCCGTCGGGGGCCTCGTCGCGAGCGCGATCCTCGCCCTCGGCGCCGTGGGCGTGGGCTGGCTGCCCACCGACACGATCAACTCCTCGGCCATCCTCGAGACGCTGCGCACCGAGGCCGTCGGCCAGCTGGTCTCGCGCTCGGCCGTCATCATCGGCGGCGCGCTGCTGCTGCAGGCCTGGCTCGTCGTCGGCGCCGACGTCCTGCACGGGCACCTGCGCGACCTGCGCCGGCTCTGGGGCATCCTCGCCCTCTGGACCGCGCCGCTGCTGCTGGCGCCGCCGCTGTTCAGCCGCGACGTCTACTCGTACTTCTTCCAGGGCAAGCTCGTCCTCGGCGGGCTCGACCCCTACACGCAGGGCGTCGCCTCGATCCCGGGATGGGCCAACGCCGGCGTCGACCCCATGTGGCAGGACACCCCGACGCCGTACGGCCCGCTGTGGCTGGCGCTGTCGCGGGGCGTCGCCGACATCGCGGGCGACAACGCCTTCCTCGGCGTCATCGCCTTCCGTCTGCTGGCCGTGTGCGGCGTGGCGCTGCTCGCCTGGTACGTCCCGCGGCTGGCGTTCCACTGCGGCATCGACGCCTCCAAGGCGCTGTGGCTCGCGGTGCTCAACCCGCTGGTGCTCATGCACTTCGTGGCCGGGGTGCACAACGACGCGCTCATGATCGGCCTGCTCGTCGCGGGCGCCTGCTACGCCATCGAGGGCCGCGGCGCCCTCGGCGTCGCGCTCGTGATGGCCGCGGGCATGGTCAAGCCGATCGCGCTGCTGGCGCTGCCGTTCGTCGGGATCATGTGGGCCGGCAGCGTGCAGACCGCGCGCCAGCGCTGGATCGCCTGGGCCAAGACCGCCGCGGTCGCCGCGGTCACCTATGCCGTCGTCGCGTTCGCGGTCGGGGCCAGCTTCGGCTGGATCCGTGCGCTCACGACGCCGGGCGAGGTTCGCACCTGGCTCTCGCCCATGACCGCGCTGGGCATGGCCACCGGCAACTTCCTGTCGGCCGTCGGGCTCGGCGACCACACCGACACCGCGGTCACCGTCTTCCGGCTCATCGGCATGGCGGCTGCGGTCTTCATCGTCGCTCGGCTCGTGCTCAAGCCGCAGGGCCGCACCGCGGTGCGCTCGATGATGCTGGCGTTCCTCGCCGTCGTCGTCCTCGGCCCGGTCGTGCAGCCGTGGTACCTGCTGTGGGTGCTGCCGCTCGCCGCGGCCTCGGGCCTGAGCCGCCGCGAGCTGCGCGCGGTCATGCTGCTCACCGCCGGCTTCACGCTCTACGGCCTCTGGGAGACCAGTGCGTCCGCCGACGCGCTGCTCGAGCTGTCCGACGGCGTCGCCATGGCCGCGGCCGCGGTGGCCGTCGTCGTCGCGATCACGGCGTCGCGGCGCGAGCGCCGGCTGCTGTTCGGCAAGCCCGAGGACCTCGGCCTCCTGCCCGAGGACGCGCCGTCCGCGGCGCGCGGGGCCCGCCTCGTCGTGCGCGGGCCGGAGGCCGCATGAGCCGACGCCGCACGGTCCCGGGCATCGCCGGGGCCGTCGACCTCGACGACCTCGTCGCCGTCCACGACGCACCGCCCGGCACCGGGCGCGGCTTCCTCCCGACGGTCACGAGGTGGACGACGCACTTCGTCGACGCCGTCGCGCCCTGGATCGACCGCCTCGTCGGCCACGGAGCCCGGTGGTCGGGCCTCAGCGTCGGCAAGCGCATCCTCGTCGGCTGGATCGTCACCCGCGCCGTGATGCTGCTCCTGCTGGCCCTGCCGCAGCGCACGATCATCAACGACGTCCTCTACTACGCCGACAACCTGCAGCAGTGGTCCGACGGCCAGCCGCTCAGCGAGGTGCTCGACGAGTACCCCGCGCCGGTGCTCGTCCTCGTCGGCCTGCCATGGCTGCTCTCGTTCGGCAACCACACGGTCTACGCGACCCTCTTCATCGTCATGATGCTGGCGATCGACGCCGTGTTCTGCTGGCTGCTCTACAAGCAGCACCGCGGGCACCAGGGCCCGGCCGTCACCCTGTGGCTGGCCGCCGGCCCGATGATGGGGCCGCTCGCCGTCACGCGGTTCGACGTCGTGCCGGGCATCCTCGCCGGCGCCGCCGTGCTGCTGCTCGGGAAGCGCCCGGCGCTGTCGTCGGTGTTCATCGTCATGGGGGCGGCGCTCAAGCTCTGGCCCGCCGCGCTGCTGCCCGCGCTGGCCGCGCCGAGCCGCACGCGGTGGCGGGTGATCGTCGGCGCCGTGGTGTCGGGGCTCGTCGTCGTCGCGGGCACGGTCGCCGTCGGCGGGCTCGACCGGCTGCTCTCGCCGCTCACCTGGCAGTCCGACCGCGGCCTGCAGATCGAGTCGCTCATCGCGCTGCCGCTGATGATCCCGTGGTCGATCGTGCACGACCCGTGGACGGTCGACTTCACCCGCTTCATCACCAGCGAGATCTGGGGCCCGGGCGACACAGTGCTGCTCAAGCTCGCGACGCTGCTGACGGTGCTCGCCGGCCTCGGGATGCTGACCCTCTGGTACCGCGCGTGGCGCCGCGGCAAGGCGATCGGCGCCGAGACCGTCGGCTGGATCATGCTGACGACGATCGGCCTGCTCATCCTGAGCAACAAGGTATTCAGCCCGCAGTACCTGCTCTGGCTCTCGCCTGTAGCCATCGCGATGGTGGCGATCGCGCCGCGCGGCGACACCGGCGTGCGGCGCTTCGTGGTGCTGCTGCTGTGCGTCGGCGTCCTGACCCAGATCATCTACCCGGTGCTCTACCTGTGGATCTCGGAGATCTACTGGGCCAACCCGCTCGGCGTGGCGCTGCTCGCGCTTCGCGACGTGTTCCTCGTGGGCTTCGTCGTCTACGCGTGGCGCCGGTCGTGGAGCGAGACCGCGCCGGACGCCGTGCCCGCCGACGACTCCGCCGTCGCCGCGGCCTGACGTGCGGGCCCTCGACGCGCTGCTGCGGATCCTGCGGCGGCTGCTGCCGACGGGCCGGCCCGAGGGCGAGCCCTACCCCGGCCTGCGCGTCGCGGCGCTGTGGCTGGCGACCCGCGCGATCGGGCTCGTCATCCTCGTCCTGGCACCCGCGGTCTCGGCCGACGTCAACTACTACCTGCTGGCCCTCAACGGCGGCAACGACAAGCTGCCCGGCGGCCTGAAGGAGTACCCGCTCCCCGCGGTGTGGCTGGTGTCGCTGCCCAACCTGATCGCGCGCGACGACGCCGCGCTCTACCCGTGGCTCTTCCTCGCGCTCATGCTCCTCGTCGACGCCGGCTTCACCTGGTTCCTCCAGCGCAGCGCGACCTCGGACGCCGTGACGATCTGGCTCGCGGCGGGCCCGCTCGTGGGGCCGCTGCTGTGGACGCGGTTCGACATCGTCACCGGCGCCGCGGTGGCCGCCGCGCTGATCCTGCTGCTGCGGCGTCCTGTCGTGTCGGGCCTGCTGGTGGGGGCTGCGGCGCTGCTCAAGCTCTGGCCGGTGCTGCTGCTGCCTGCCCTCGGCGCACCGCGGACCGCGCGGCGCCGCGTGCTGCTGGCCGCCGTGCTGCTGGGCGCCGGCGTCTCGCTGCTGGTGCTGGTGCTCGAGGGGCCCGACCGGCTGCTCTCGCCGCTGCGCTACCAGTCGGCCCGCGGCGTGCAGATCGAGTCGCTCTGGGCCCTGCCGCTCATGGCCGCGTGGGCCGTCACCGAGCAGCCGTGGCAGATCTTCTTCAGCGACTACCTGGCGCTCGAGATCGGCGGCCCCGGCGACTCCCTCATGCGGGCGCTCAGCGCCGCCGCGACCGTCGTCGTCGTGGGCCTCGTCGTCTGGACCGCCGTGCGGCTGTGGCGGCGCCCCGGCGCCGTGGGGCCGGCCGACGTCGCGTGGGCGGTGCTGTCGGCGTCGGCCCTGCTCGTCGTGGCCAACAAGGTGTTCAGCCCGCAGTACCTGATCTGGCTGGTGCCGGTGGCCGCGGCACTCGTCGCGCTCGACCGGTCGGCCACGGCCCTGCGCTGCGCCACGGCGCTGCTCGTCGCCGGCGTCCTCGGGCAGCTGATCTACCCCGTGCTCTACGTGTGGATCTGGACCCCGGGCGACCTCAACCTGCTCGGCACCGCCCTGCTCGCCCTGCGCCTCGTGCCGGTGGTCTGGGTCGCCTGGGCCGCCACCCGCGAGATCCGGCTCCGCTCCGCCCCCGCGTAGCCCCGGGGGTCAGTCGGAGGTGCCGAGGTCGTCGGTGCCGTCGGGGCCCTCGCCGACGAGCAGGACTCCGCCGGGCACGCCGTCGCGCGACCAGCTGCGCTGCGCGCCGCGCAGGATGTCGAGCGCCGTCGCGAACGCCGACGCATCGGCCTCGGCGAGCAGTCCCCACGACGTCCACACCACGACGACGCCGTCGGCGCCGTCGAGGTCGAGGTCGGCGAGGCACTCCTCGAGCGCGTCCCAGTTCATGCCGAACCAGTCCGGCAGCCCGAACGCCTCGTCGCACATCTCGAGGAACGCCTGCTTGCTCTCCACCTCGCTGCCGTCGAGGACGACACAGCGCCAGCCGCGCTCATCGGCCTCGGCCTCCACGGCGTCGACGGCGAGGCGCTCGACGCGGCGGATGCCGTCGAGGGTGTCCAGCACCGTGCTCATGACGCCTCCCCGGAGACGACCTCGTGGAACGAGCCGTAGTGGTCGTCGGTGTAGAAGCGCGACCCGTCCTTGCCGGTGACGATCCGGCGCGCGCCGCGGTCGTCGGACCCCGGCGTCTCGACGGTGTACTCCTGGTAGAAGCCGTTCTTCTGCTTGGGCAGGATGCCCTCGCGGTTCTGGAACGTGACGCCGTCCTTGGAGTACGGGAACGGCCCGTCGGAGTCGATGAGCCGCAGCGTCTCCACGCCCTCGGGCGGCAGCTGCGAGACGGTCATCGTGGGCAGGTCGGTGGTGGGCTGCGCCGGGGCCAGCGACGCCGCGCCGTCGACGGCGGGGCCGCCCGGCTGCGTCGTCGTCCCGGCGCCCGCGGAGCCGCACGCCGCCAGGACCAGGCCGGCCACGAGCGCGACCAGCAGGGTGAGAAGCCGCCGGGCGGGGAGGCCGGCGCGCACAGGGGTGATCATCTGCACCCCCGCATCGTGGCAGACGCCCGCCACCGCGCGCGGGCACCTGCCAGGAGGCCGCACCCGTGCCGGGATGGGAGGATCCCCCGGTGAGCCGACGCGACCTCGACCGGGCGGGGATCAGCGACCCGCGGCTGCGCGCGTCCTACGAGCGCTGCCGCGAGCTCAACGCCGCCCACGGCAAGACCTACTACCTCGCCACGCTGCTGCTGCCGCCGGCGAAGCGCCCCTACGTCCACGCGCTCTACGGCTTCGCCCGGTACGCCGACGAGATCGTCGACGACCTGGCCTCGACCCTGAGCGACCAGGAGAAGGCCGACTGGCTCGGCTCGTGGTCCGACCGGTTCTACGCCGACCTGCGCCGCGGCCGCAGCGACGACCCCGTCTGCGCCGCCGTCGTCGACACCGTGCTGCGCTGGGACATCCCGGTCGAGCACTTCGAGGCCTTCCTGCACTCGATGCGGATGGACCTCACCGTCACCGAGTACCAGACCTACGACGACCTCTACGAGTACGTCTACGGGTCGGCCGCGGTGATCGGCCTGCAGATGGTGCCGATCCTCGAGCCGTCGCAGCCCGAGGCCTACGACCGTGCCAAGGACCTCGGCGTCGCCTTCCAGCTCGCCAACTTCGTCCGCGACGTGGGCGAGGACCTCGAGCGCGGCCGCGTCTACCTGCCCCTCGACGACCTGGCGCAGTTCGGCGTCACGCGCGACGACCTCGAGCGCCGTGTGCTCACCCCGGAGATCAAGGCTGCGCTGCAGTTCCAGATCGCGCGCGTGCGCGACCTCGAGGAGCGCTCGCGCCCGGGCATCGCGATGCTGCACCCGTCGTCGCAGCCGTGCATCGAGGCCGCGCGCGTCCTCTACTGCGGCATCGTCGACGCCGTCGAGGAGATCGACTACGAGGTCTTCGACAAGCGCGCGACGGTGGGCACGGGGCGGCGGCTGCGCGTGGCACTGCCCGCCTGGCGCGACGCCGTCCGCGCCCGTCGCCGTTTCGGCGAGGGCCACCCGCACGGCCTGCACTCTCCCGCGTCGGCGTAGCCGGCTCGCTCACGGCCCAGCAGCCCTTCGGGCTCGAGCACCTCTGCCCGCGCCGCCCGCCAGCCGACGTGGGGGGCCGTCCGCGCCGGACGACGCTTCGGCGAGGGCCACCGGCACGGCCTGCACTCGCCCGCGTAGGCGTCGCCGGCTCCGCACTTGCGCTTCGGCTGTCGGGCCGCGTCCAACTCCCCGGTGGCACAGGGCCGCGAAGGTGTGCGGCGCTGCCCGCAGCGTGCGTCGCCGTCTGCGGCCGTTGCGGTTCCTCTCGTGCCACCTCGACGGACTGCACTCGTGGTGCACGGGTGTGGGACTCGGGTCGATCCGCGCCGTCTCGGCCTGCCAGTGCCTGCGTTTCGATCCGCGATTTCGCTTGCAGCGCAATGGATTTTGGGCTTGTTGTGCTTGTCGGAGCGCGGCATTGTCGGACCCCTCTGGGACGATGTTCGAGTCCGGAAGGGAGGTGGCAGATGACGGTCGAGATCGTCGGCGGCACGCAGCTCGATGCTGACTGGCAGGAGTTCGAGCAGCGGTTCGGCGAGGGCTGGTCGCCCCTCCCCTCGACCGACGAGCTCGCGCTCGCCGACGAGCTGCGCCGCCTCTGGCAGTCCGACGTCGAGGGCGTCGAGCGCTGGGACGACGCGCCGGTGTGGGCCCGCGACGACGAGCCGGAAGCCCAGGTCGCCACGGCGACGCCCGAGGCCGACCACGCGATGCTCGGCGCGCTGATCAGGGCCGCGGCCGCGCAGCCCGAGGGCTGCGGCGCCGCAGAGCTCGCGCTGCTCGAGTCGGTCGATCCGGCGTCGCTCGACGACCCGCTCGCCCGCATCGCCTTCCTCAAAGTGCTCGACCGGCTCGAGGCCGCCGTCGCCGCCCGCCGCTACGACGTCGTCCTGTCGCTGGTGCCGGTGATGGCGCACGAGTCCGACCACGTGGTGGAGAGCGCCCGGCAGATCGACATCGCCGCGGCCAGCCGCACCTCCATCCGGGCCGGCGGACAGCTCATCGACGCCGCCCGCGCCACCCGCATGGTCTTCCCCGGCATGCACGCCGCGCTGGCGGCGGGCCGCGTGTCCGACAAGCACGTGCGGATCCTGCTCGAGCGCACCCGCGTCATCAAGGACGCAGCCACGCTGGTGCTCATCGGCGAGCAGGCGCTGCCGCTGGCCGAGGCGCTCACGCCGCCGCGGTTCACCGAGGCGCTCGAGGCCGTGATCATCGCTTTCGACCCCGACGCGCCCGCCCGGCGCAGGCAGGCGCACGCTGAGCGCGACGTGTGGACCTGCACCCTGCCCGACGGCATGTCGTTCCTCGGCATCAAGACCGACGCCGCCACCGTCGCGGCGATGTACGAGCGGATCCGGCAGGCCGCCGACGCCCTGCACGCCGCCCGGGGCGGCGCGGCCGCGGTGCGCCGGGGCGAGACCGACGCCGCCAAGCACGCCTGCAGGGCCGACGCCGCCGCAGCCCTCATCCTCGGCACGCAGGAGCCCGACGGCTCCATCACCCTCGCCCCCGACAACGTCATGGTGCACGTGCAGCTGGTCATCGACCTCGAGACGCTGCGCGGCGAGCGCGACAACCCTGTTCTCCTCGACGGCGCCCCGATCCCCGCCTCGGCCGGCCGCTGCATCGCCGGCTACGCCCGGGCGTTCCGGCGGATCGTCACCGACCCGGTGAGCGGCGCCTGCCTCGACTACGGCCGCGAGCAGTACCTCCCCCGCCCCCTGCGCGACTTCGTCCTGCACCGCGACGGCGGCTGCCGCATCCCCGGCTGCGGCTGCCGGCGCCAGGCCGATCTTCAGATGGACCACGCGCTGCCGTTCCCATCCGGCCCGTCGACGCCCGCCAACACCGGCGCCATCTCGACGCGGTGCCACCAGGTCAAGACCGCCGGGCTCCTCCAGCTCGTGGACGGCAAGGCCGACGGCTCGGTCACCCTCATCACCATGCTCGGCCAGCGGATCTCGATCCCGCCGCGGCCCTACCTGGGCTGGCAGCCGCCCGACCCAGCACCCCCGCCCGGCCCCCACGACCCCGGCCCGGACGACCCTGTGCCCGCCAGCCCAGTGCCGGACGACGACGTCCCGCCCTTCTGACCGTCCCCCGCGACACCCACCTCCGATCCGCCGTCCCGGCCCCCCCGGACGGCGCTTCGGCATGCCGTCAGGCGGAGACAGTGCCGACGGTGAAGCAGGCGGCCCAGGTCGGGCCCTCGGTCACCACGAGGTCCGGCGGAATGCGGGACCGGGAGAGCTCGAGGGATCGTCAGGCACTCGGCCCGTCCTCGTGGGGAGACGCGCTCTGCGTCGGCGGCACACCGGCGGCGGCGCTCTCGATGAACACCTCGACCAAGCGGAACGGCAGGGGCTTCGTCGTGTGGGCAGTGAAGGTGAACAGCCCCGTGCTGTCGTCCCAGAAGGCCTCGAGGAGGAGGTCCCGCCCGCCGGACTCCCACAACTCGTAGCCGAAGCCGTCGCGGGTCGAGACGTCGCTCGCCGCGATGATCCGGTAGGACACTCCGTCGAAGGTCCACTCGCGCCCGGTCCCTGGCATCGCCACATCCTCATCCTGCCCGAGCGGACGAGCGCGAAGGGGAGATCGGCTGGCTAGACGGACGGGCGAATCCGCGCGAGATCCGGCCAGTCGGACGGGAGGTGCCCCTCGACGGAGTAGTACTCCAGCCCCGACAGGCGACCGTTGTCCACGAAGACGATGAGACCGCCCCCGAGCACCCCGTCGACCTCGGCAGTGACCGGCGTGCGGCTCGTGACCCTGGCTGGTGGCAGGTCGCCCTCGACCACCAGATCGACGGTGGGGCAGCCGCAGGCGCAGCTGCCGGCTACGACCGTGGAATCGACCTGAGCACGTAGCTCGGAGGCTCCCGGGAAGTCCATCGCGAGCAGCACCCCGAGCACGCCACGCTCGGTCTCCGACAGCGGCCGCATGTGGAACATCTTGCCGGGCGACACGAGCGCGATCTGCACCTCGGCTCGGTCACCCCTGTGGCGCGACTGCCCGGAGGGCACGGTGCCGGACCTGCTGGGAGAGCCGGGCGTCGTCAACCGCTTCACGGAGGGCTGCGGACACGGATGGCGGGCGCGTTCCTTCCTCGGCCCATCGCACCGCGCTGTCAGCCCACCAGTCGCTGCCGCTGCGAAGCGCGTAGACCACGAGCTCCTCGGCCGTCGCCTCGTCCAAGCCCGCCTCGGCCCGCGAAGCCTCAAGCAGCGTCAGGAGCGGCACGAAGCGTGCGTCGTCGCCGGTGAGCATGCGTCCATCCTCTACGGGAGACGCGCGAGAACGGTACCTAGGTTCGTTCCGACCCGAGACTCGCTGCGGCCTCTGCCGTGGATCCAGGCACGGCCGACACGGACAGGCCGAGGGCCACGACGTCGACTATGGCTTCTTTCGTGAGAACGACGAAGTGGGTCCCAGGGGACCCTGCCTGCATCGCGTCGAAGGTCGCTGCCCACTCGCTTCCCTCGACGACCCCGGCCCACATGAGCTCACGCAAGCCGCAGTCATAGAGCCGGTGCAGATGACGTGCCTCGTCATTCGGCGGTGCCATGAGCGCCGCCGTGCAACTGCTCCAGACGAGCACGACCGCCCGCTGGTCCTCGTCGCTCGCGTGAGCGTTCAGCGCCAAAGCTGCGCGGCCGTCGTCGGTGGCGACCAATACGGCCTCCGGCGAGTTCGGCTCCCACATCACGCCGAGGTCGAGAGGGACCACCTGCTCCGCCATGGGTACATCCTGGCGGTCAAGACGAGCCCGTTCGGCGCATCGGCGCTACATGTCCAACAGCTCCGGGTCGTCCCAGACACCTTCGTGTCCTGGTGCGATGAGGAACCGGGTGCCCGGCGGAAGGGCGAGGAGGCGTTGCGTTTGCGGGCACGCCGCGATCAAGTGCGAGTGATGCCAAGGCAAGAAGAAGTCGCTTGCGCCGGAAAGCTCACCGGTCCACACGTACCAGCCTGACGTGTCGCCCTCCGGCGGGTGACGCAGTCCATGGACAGGCCACTCCCAATCTCCAGCGATGAGGCTTCGAGACGCCCCCAACTTGCCGTCGGCCATGCCGTCATGTTGCCGCATCAGCTGATGCCGAACGCCGGTTCGCCCGAGCCCATGCGAGCGCGATCGGCACCTCGGCGCGCCGCGTCACCGGACTAGAGCACCCCACATCAGGAGCGCCCCGACGACGAGCAGGAAAGCGGAACAGGCCCTCAGCAACGCTCGCTGGGAGCGCAGGTCTGCCTCGCTTCCCGTGCCGAGAAGCCGCCCGGGGAGTCCCCTGCCGTGCATGACTGCCCGCAGAAGGCGGGTCCTGACGCGCCAGAGATCCTTCAGCAGCGCTCCACCAACAGCCACCATGAGCAGGCCAACTACGAACTGCACGTTGTAACCCCCGCTGTGGGTGCCGGAGAATCCGGCGCAGGCACCAGAAGCGCTCGGCCCCGTTAGACCCCGGAAGACTCTGCGAACGGACTCGCGTCGTAGTACTCGCCCTCGTCCTCTGCGTACGCCACGTTCAGGGCCTCGATCGTGCCCTCCCATCCCTTGCCAGAGAGCCGGAAGCGGTCGCCCCCTCGCTCGACACGCAGTCCTTCCAGCGTGGTCGGAACGTTCACGTGCCGGGTGCCGACGAACAGGACGTCAATCCGCGTCGCGTGCTCGGAGTCCCTGACGCTCCGTAGCAGCAACTGTGCGTGGCCAACCGAGTAGGCCCACAACTGAAAGCTGCGATCGCTCTCGAAGACCACCTCAGCCATGCTTTCAGGATGCCGGATGTTCGAAGAGGACCGAGCTAGAACGGCACACCTGCACGGCCAACTAGTACCGCCTCGGTCGGTTGGCGCGCCTTCAGGGGCCAGTGGCAGAAGGCTCTTCAGAATGCGGGTAAGCCGGGCACGCAGGTCGTCAGCCGCTGAACGGTCGACTCCGATCATCGCGTGGAAGGGTCCGTCATCCGTCTGGTCGACCACCAGAGCCAGGCAGTTGACGATGGCCAACAGCTCCAAGCTCTCAAGACTCATGCGCGCGCTCGAGGAGCCGGCCCGTCCGCACCTCACCAGTCTTGTCGAGATGCTCGCGTAGTCGGTGTTCGGCGACCCAATCATCCGCTGCTTGTGACGACTGGCTCGGTGGAGTGTCGGTCAGGCATTCAGGACAGCGGGCGAACCACCGCCCCTCACTTTCCCACCGGTGAAGGGCCCCGTCCTTCACCCAGTCCGGGGTTGCACATCGAACGCGTAGTCGATGGTGACTGCGATCTGCTGCGCGAGCTGTTCGAGCACCTCCTCGGTGAGGCCCAAGCGGCCCGCACCGTTCTGTACGACGACCTCTTCCAGCACGCCGACCTGGAGAAGCTCGAAGGTCCGGCGCTGCACGTCATCCCCGTTCACCACCTGATCGATGATGCCGGATCGTGAGACACCTGGCCGAGCACTCACGGCACATCGGCGTGCTCTGTGGTGCCCGGTCAGACGGATGGCGGATTGTCCCCGTGGAGCCGTCGGCGAAGCCACGGCCACCAGCGAGGCCAGGCATTGCGCCACTCATGCGCGAAGACCTGGTTCGCGATGCTTCGCGGGTCCTCCGGCAGACCCTCGTACCCGTTCCGCGACGCAAGCGCATGGAGGCGTCCCGTGAGGTACTGGATGTCGGACACACCCGTGGGCTCAAGGACGACGTGCGACGACGACGGCGAAGTACCGATCACGGGGCGCAGCCGTTCGCCGTCGACCCTGAAGAAGTCGTCGTACTCGCCGTCGAGCACGTCTACCGCCTCCACCCATGAGGCGGCCTCGCTCGGCGACTTGAACAGGTGAAGATCACCGTCTCGCGAGATCACGAAGACCGGGTCAAGCGGCGATTCGCTCGTCGGGTCTGACACACCCCCATCCTGCCGGACCAGGCGATGCCGGATGCCGGCTACTTCTCGCTCAGGTCTTGGCATTCAGCCGTTGGGGGTCGGAACGCGTCGTGGGGAGCGCGTATCGACCCCCAACGGCATCCCGTCAGGTGCGGGGGTCGTCGGCCTGGCCGGGCATGCGGACGCGGGGCGGGCCGGAGTAGGGGGTGCGCTGCACGCCGCGGCGTCCGAGCCAGACCCACATCGCCTGCGCGAGCACGACGAGGGCGAAGCCGAAGAGCAGGTCCTCCAGCGGGGCGAAGGCGATGCGGCCGTCGCCGAGGAAGGGCGGCGGGCCGTCGGCCGGAGTCGTGGAGCCGACGATGGCCTCGCCGTCGTAGCGCACGACGCGCAGGCCGGTGAGCACGCCGTTGGTGACGAGCTGGAAGAAGACGACGATCGCGTAGGAGACCCAGAACGCCTTGCGCCGCAGGAGGCGCGTGCGCAGCACGAACAGGTCGATGAGGATCACGACCACGACGCCGAGGACGGCGAGCTGGGTGTAGCTCATGCGTCGTCCCTCCGGACGCCGTCCTCGCAGGCGCCCTCGGGCTCGTCGCCGACCTGCCAGCGCTTCACCGAGCGCACGGCCTCGAGGGTGAGCAGCGCGGCGAGCGGCACGACGATGAAGAAGAGGATCTCCTCGATCGGGATGCCGCCCGGGAAGACGATGCCGGTGGTCTGCTCCGGGTCGAACCACCAGTGGCCCGCGGCGATCGCGTAGAGGTCCCAGACGACGAACACCGCCACGACGGGCAGCAGCGTGAGCAGCAGCCGGCGCCAGCGGGCGTAGACGCGGGTGCGCAGGACGACCTCGAGCCAGCCGGTGCCGATGAGGATGAAGGCGAGGACGCCGAGGTAGGTGAGGTGGTTCACGCGCCCGCCTGCTTGCCGTGGTCCCAGCTGACGACGCGGTCGACGTGCAGGCGCAGCGCGCGCTGCTTGGGGGCGCGCGGCCGGTACGCCTCCTTGACGGCATCGACGTGCTCGGGCGCGAGCCCCTCGTACTTCACGAGCAGGCCGGCCGCGATGTCGCAGATCCGGTCGACGTCGTCGACGAGCTCGACCCGGCCGCTCAGCTGGGCGCCGCGCAGCTCGGTGTAGCGCTCGCCGTCCTCCACCAGCGCCGAGAAGCGGGGGTCGCGCTCGAGGTTCACGACCTTCTGGCTCTTGGCGTACGTGCGCATCCAGACGGCGCCGTCGTCGTCGACCACGAACCACATGGGCACGGGGTCGGGCATGCCGTCCGGGCCGACCGTCACCAGCACCATCGTGCGGCTGGACCGGAGGAGCCCGTCGACCTCCTCGTCGGTCAGCGCGATGCCGGAGCGGTCGTGGGCCACCTGTCCATCCTCTCCGGGAACCGGGCGGGGCGCACGACGGCGCGCCCGCCCCCGGGCGGCGGCCAGCCAGGTGCACACGGCCGGACCGGGCCCGGAGGCGCCCGGTAACCGGTGAGCCGCGTCACCGGCCGCCGCGCCCTCCCCCGGCGAGCCGGACGGTCGCATCGCCGTGCGGCACCTAGAATTCCGGACTGTGGAGACGTCTGCCGGTACTCGCGCGCCCGACGCTCTCGTCGGCCGCGTGGTCGACGGGCGCTACCGGGTCGACGCGCGGCTGGCCCGTGGCGGCATGGCCACCGTGTACGAGGCGACCGACCTGCGGCTCGACCGCACCGTGGCCCTCAAGGTCATGCACGCGAGCCTCGCCGACGACGCCGCCTTCGTCTCGCGCTTCCAGCGCGAGGCCCGCTCGGCCGCCCGGCTCTCCGACCCCCACGTCGTCGCCGTCTACGACCAGGGCGAGGACGGCGGCCTGGTCTACCTCGCGATGGAGTACGTCCCCGGCCGCACGGTCCGCGACGTGCTGCGCGAGCACGGGCGCCTCTCCGCCGAGCAGGCCCTGACGATCCTCGACCCCGTCCTGCAGGCCCTCGAGGCAGCGCACCGGGCCGGCTTCGTCCACCGCGACGTCAAGCCCGAGAACGTCCTGCTCACCGACGACGGCCGCGTGAAGGTGGCCGACTTCGGCCTGGCCCGCGCGATCTCGGCCGCGACGTCCACCGCCGCCACGCAGGGCCTGCTCATCGGCACGGTCGCCTACCTCTCCCCCGAGCAGGTCGAGCGCGGCGTCGCCGATGCCCGCAGCGACGTCTACGGCGCGGGCATCCTGCTCTACGAGATGGTCACGGGCTCGGTGCCCTTCGCCGGCGAGACCCCGCTCGCGGTGGCCTACCAGCACGTCAACGCCGCGGTGCCGTCGCCGTCGAGCGTGCGGCCCGACGTCTCGCCGCTCATCGACGGCCTCGTCGCGCAATCGGCTACGCGCGACCCCGACGACCGCTACCCCGACGCCGCCGCGTTCCTCGACGACGTCCGCGCCGTCCGCCGCCAGCTGCCCGCACCGCGCGCGTTCGGCGTCGTCGACGACCCGGCCACCGCCGCCACGCTCGTCGTCCCGCTGACCGACCCGGGCACGGGCTTCGCCCCGCCGTCCGGCCCGGCGCCGACGTCGGCCACGCAGGCCACCGCGGCCACGCCGCTGCCGGCGGCGAAGGCCCCGAAGCGCAAGCGCCGCAAGGGCTGGATCGCGTTCGTGGCCGTCCTGGTGCTCGCCGCCCTCGCGGCGGGCGCCGGCTGGTACTTCGGGGTCGGGCGCACCGTGCCGGTGCCGCCGCTGGCCAACCTCACGGTCAAGCAGGCCGAGGCCAAGCTCGCGCCACTGGGCCTCACCCTCGACCCCAGCCAGAGCGACTTCAGCGAGACGGTCGGCAAGGGCGACATCATCAGCACCGACCCCGGCTCCGGGGCCGAGGTGCGCGAGGGCGCCACCATCACCGCGATCGTGTCGAAGGGACCCGAGCGCTACGAGGTGCCCGACGTCCGCGGCAAGACCGTCGACGAGGCCACCGCGCTCCTCGCCGACAGCAACCTCGCCGTCGGCGGCACCAAGCAGGCGTTCGACGAGAAGGTCGAGAAGGGCCTGGTCGTCAGCTCGACGCCGAAGACCGGCACCGAGCTCAAGCGCGGCCAGTCGGTCGACCTCGTCGTCTCCAAGGGCCCGGCGCCGGTGAAGATCCCGAACCTGGTCGGCAAGACCAAGGAGTCGGCCACCGAGTCGCTGACCAAGGCCGGCCTCGAGGTGAAGTACGCCGACGCCTACAGCAAGACCGTGCCCGAGGGCTCGGTCGTGTCGTCGAACCCGAAGGCCGGCGCCACCGTCCCCAAGGGCGGCACCGTCACACTGACGATCAGCCTCGGCCCGCCGCTGGTGACCGTGCCCGACGTCTACGACCTCAAGGCGGCTACCGCCAAGCGCCAGCTCGAGGCGCTCGGCCTCAAGGTCGTGCTCGAGTACCCGCTCGTGGTGACCCCGCGCGACCGCGTCGTCATCCAGTCGATCTCGGCCGGCACCCAGGTGCGCTGGGGCTCGACGATCACGCTGTCGATCGTCTGACGCCGGGACGGCCGCACGCCGTCCCACATGCTGGAACCGGTGTCCGTCCCCCGGACGCGGCCGTCTACCCTCGTCCCGTGCGCGAGTTCTTCTTCTATGGCTACCGGTCCGGGGCTCCCCGGGCGGGTCGCTGATCGCGCACCTGCCCCAGACACACGAAGCCCCGAGCCGCACCGGCCGGGGCTTCTTCCGTGCCGGACGCGGCCGGCACACCGAGGAGGAACGGCCATGGTCATCGTGATGGCCCCCGGAGCGACCGAGGATCAGATCGGCGCCGTCGTCGAGCGCGTGAGCGGCGCCGGCGGCGAGGCGTTCGTCAGCCGCGGCGACACCCGCACCATCGTCGGCCTGGTCGGCGACATCGACCGCTTCCACGGCCTCAACCTGCGCGCGCTGCCCGGCGTCGCCGAGGTCGTGCGCATCTCGACGCCGTTCAAGCTCGTCAGCCGCCAGCACCACCCCGAGATGTCGACGGTGTACGTCGGCGCCAGCCGCGTGCCGATCGGCCCGGACACCTTCACCCTCATCGCGGGCCCCTGCGCCGTCGAGACCGCAGAGCAGACCCTCGCCGCGGCGCAGATGGCCGTGGCCGCCGGCGCGACGCTGCTGCGCGGCGGCGCGTTCAAGCCGCGCTCCTCCCCCTACGCCTTCCAGGGCCTCGGCGAGGAGGGCCTGAAGATCCTCGCCGACGTACGCACCGAGACCGGCCTGCCCGTCGTCACCGAGGTGGTCGACGTCGCCGACGTCGAGCTCGTCGCCGAGTACGCCGACATGCTGCAGATCGGCACCCGCAACGCCCAGAACTTCACGCTGCTGCAGGCGGTGGGCGCGATCGGCAAGCCGGTCATGCTCAAGCGCGGCATGAGCTCCACGATCGAGGAGTGGCTCATGGCGGCCGAGTACATCGCGCAGCGGGGCAACCTCGAGGTGGTGCTCTGCGAGCGCGGCATCCGCACGTTCGAGAAGTCGACCCGCAACACCCTCGACATCTCCGCGGTGCCCGTCGCGCACGACCTCGCGCACCTGCCGGTCGTCGTCGACCCGTCGCACTCGGGCGGGCGCCGCGACCTCGTGGTGCCGCTGTCGCGCGCGGCCATCGCGGTCGGGGCCGACGGCATCATCGTCGACGTCCACCCGCACCCCGACACCGCGCTGTGCGACGGGCCGCAGGCCCTCGTCGACGGCGACCTGCGGGCGCTGGCCACGGCCGTGCGCCAGCTCTCGCCGCTCATGGACCGGTCCCCCGCCCTGCCCACCGCCTGACCGATGTCGGAGAGGATGGGCCCGTGATCGAGATCCTCAACGACGCCGAGGTGGCCCGCGGCCGCGAGACGGGCGCGCTCGTCGCGCGGATCCTGCAGACGATGAAGGAGCGGACGCAGGTCGGCACCAACCTGCTCGAGATCGACGCCTGGACCGAGGCGATGATCCGCGAGGCCGGCGCCGAGTCGTGCTACGTCGACTACGCGCCGTCTTTCGGCCGCGGCCCGTTCGGCCACTACATCTGCACGTCGGTCGACGACGCCGTGCTGCACGGGCTGCCGCACGACTACGCCTTGCGCGACGGCGACCTGCTCTCCCTCGACCTCGCGGTATCGCTCGGCGGCGTCGTGGCCGACTCCGCGATCAGCTTCGTGGTGGGCGGCTCGACGACGCCGCAGAAGTCGGCGCTCATCGACGCGACGCAGCGCGCGCTCGAGGCCGGCATCGCGGCGGCCCAGCCCGGCGCCAAGGTGGGCGACATCTCCTACGCGATCGGCACGGTGCTCAAGGGCGCGGGCTATCCCGTCAACACGCAGTTCGGCGGGCACGGCGTCGGCTCGACCATGCACCAGGACCCGCACGTCTCCAACGACGGCCGGCCCGGCCGCGGCTACACGCTGCGCCCCGGCCTGCTGCTCGCCCTCGAGCCGTGGGTGATGGCCGACACCGCCGACCTCGTGACCGACCCCGACGGCTGGACCCTGCGCAGCGCCACCGGCTGCCTCACCGCGCACAGCGAGCACACGGTGGCGATCACGGCCGACGGCCCGGAGATCCTCACCCTGCCCAGCTGAGCGACGGCGTCAGCCCGGGTGCTCCTGCAGGAGCACCTCGAGGACGACGGCCTCGGCGCGCAGCCGCTCGGCCCGCTCTCCGCGCCCGCCCAGGGCCTCGACGGCGGCGTGGTGCTCGGCGATCTCGCCCCGGACGATCTCGGCCACCTCGTCGTCGGTGAGCTCGCGGCGCGCGGCCTCGGCCGCCCCGACGCCGATCGCCGCCCCCGCCACGTGCTCCGAGAGCGCGGTGGTCGGCCCGTCGGACGCCGGCAGCGGCACGGCCTCGGCGTTGGCGATGGCCGACAGGACGTTGCGCAGGGCCGACACCGTCACCGTGTCGCGGGAACGGACGGCCTCGGTCAGCCAGGTGCGCGCGCGGCGCTCGATCGGTGTGCCCCCGTGGGTCATGGGTCGATCCTGCGCCACCGGGCCGCGTGATGCCACGACGTACGGACGTGTCGCCCGCGTGGCGGCACGCCCCTACAGCGCGAGCTGCTGCGGCGCGGCCGCGAGCGCCCCCTCGTGCTCGAGGAGCGCCTGCTTCACGGGCAGGCCGTAGGCGTAGCCGCCGAGGGTGCCGTCGGTGCGCAGGATGCGGTGGCAGGGCACGAACGGCGCCACCTTGTTGCGCGCGCAGGCCTGGCCCGCGGCCCGCACTGCGGCCGGGCTGCCGGCCCGGGCCGCGAGCCCGGCGTAGGAGTCGGTCTCGCCTGCGTGGACGCCGCGCAGCTCGGTCCAGGCGCGCTGCAGGAACGGGCCGCCCGGCTGGCGCACGGCGACGTCGTCGAGCGCGTCGACGTCGCCGTCGGCGTAGCGGCGCAGCGCCTCCAGGGCACTCTTCGCCGCGCCGCCGCCGACCGGCGCCGGCTCGTGGCCCCGCGCCTGCTCGGCCGGGGTGAGGAACGACCACGTGAGCTCGAGGCCGCCGAAGCCGGAGGCCACCACCTCGCCGGTGAGCGGGTCGGCGACGACCACGACGGTGCCGCCGGGCACCGCCGCCTCGGCGGTCTGGAACGGGGCGCTGGTCACGGCTGCTCCTCGGGGACGGGGCCGGTGGTTCGGGACTGGCGGCGGGCCGCGGGCGACGCGGCCCACAGGTGCGAGGCGGCGTAGGCGCGCCAGGGGCTCCACACCGCGGACCGGGCCTCGAGGCCGCGGACGTCGTCGGGCAGGCCGAGCAGCCCGGCGGACTGGCGCAGCACGAGGTCGCCGGCGGGGAACGCGTCGGGGTCGGCCAGACCGCGCAGGCGCAAGTAGCCGACGGTCCACGGCCCGATGCCCGGCAGCGCGAGCAGGGCGGCCGCGAGCGCGTCGTGGTCGGGGTCGGCGAGGTCGACGTCGCCGCCTGCGACCGCCTCGGCCGCGGCGTGCACCGCCCTCGCCCGGGCGCGCGGCATGCCGCCCAGCGCGTCGGGCCCGGCCTCGGCGAGCACCTCCGCCGACGGGAAGGCCCGCATGCCCGCGACGTCGCTGCCGTGCTCGGCGACGATCCGGCCGAGCAGCGTCGTGGCGCCGGCGACCGAGACCTGCTGGCCCACGACGGCGCGCACGAGCGTCTCCCACGGGTCGACCGTGGTCGGCACGCGCATGCCCGGCAGGTCCTCGACCAGAGGTGCGAGCACGGCGTCGGCCGACAGCGCCGCGCCCACGGTCGCGGGGTCGGCGTCGAGATCGAGCCAGCGGCGCACCCGGCGCACGAGCGCGGCGGTGTCGCGCAGGTCGGCGTCGCTGCGGACGACGACGTGGTCGCCGTCGAGCCGCACCTCGGCCACGGCCGGCCGGACCGGCAGCGGGACGACGCGGCGGTGGCTCCAGCCCCGCCGAGACTGCTCGTGCACCTCGAGCCCGGGAACGGCCCGGGCCCGCAGGAACGCGCCCACGCCGTCGGCGTCGTAGGGCGGCCGCAGGCGCAGCCGCAGCACGAGGGCCTGGTCGGCCGACGGCACCTTCGGCGCGGGGCTGCGGCGCAGCGACGACGGCGGCGCGCCGAACTCGCAGCGCATCACATCGTTGAACTGCCGGATGCTGGAGAAGCCGGCGGCGAACGCGACGTCGGAGAGCGGCAGGTCGGTCTGCTCGATGAGCAGGCGGGCGGTCTGGGCGCGGCGGCTGAGCGCCAGCTGCTGCGGGCCGGCGCCCACCTCGGCGACGAGGCTGCGGTGCAGGTGCCGCTCGCTCACGTGCAGCGTGCGCGCGAGGCCCGCGACGCCGCCGTCGTCGACCGCCCCGTCGGCGATGAGGCGCAGCGCCCGTGCGACGAGGTCGCCGCGGTGGTCCCAGTGCCGCGAGCCGGGCGCGCTGTCGGGCCGGCAGCGGCGGCAGGCCCGGAAGCCCGCCGACACCGCGGCCGCGGGCGCGGCGAAGAACCGGACGTTCTCGCGCCGCGGCGTCTGCGCCGGGCACACCGGCCGGCAGTAGACGCCCGTGCTCGTGACGCCGAACCAGATCCGGCCGTCGAAGCGCCGGTCGCGCGCCGACAGCGCGGCGTACGCGGCCTCGGAGTCCAGCCCGGCGGGCGCGAGCCCCGGCTGCTCGACGACGTCGACGGCGCTGCTCATGCCGACGATCCTGCCCCATGCCCCCGACCGCGGACTGGCGGGAATCGGACCCAGCCGTCTGAGGCCCCGCAGGGCGCCCTTCAGCCGCGGTCGAGGAGCCAGTCGGCGACGTCGAATGCGAGCTCGAGCGACTGCGCGCGGTTGAGGCGCGGGTCGCAGGCGGTCTCGTAGCGGTCGCCGAGCTGGTCCTCGGAGACGCCGTAGGAGCCGCCGACGCACTCGGTCACCTCGTCGCCGGTGAGCTCGACGTGGATGCCGCCCGGGATCGTGCCGAGCGCCTTGTGCACCTCGAAGAAGCCGCGCACCTCGTCGGCGACGTCGGCGTAGGACCGGGTCTTGTGGCCCGACGCCGCCTCGCGGGTGTTGCCGTGCATCGGGTCGCACACCCAGACGACGGGGTGGCCGGAGGCCGTGACCTTCTCGACGATCGGCGGCAGCGCCTCGCGGATCGTGCCCGCGCCCATCCGCGTGATGAGGGTGAGGCGGCCGGGGATGCGGTCGGGGTTGAGCCGGTCGCAGAGCTCGACGGCGAACTCCGGAGTGGTGGTGGGGCCGAGCTTCACGCCGACCGGGTTGCTGATGCGCGAGACGAAGTCGACGTGGGCGCCGTCGAGCTGGCGGGTGCGCTCCCCCACCCACACGAAGTGGCCGGAGACGTCGTAGCGGCGGCCCGTGCGCGAGTCGATGCGGGTGAGCGCCTTCTCGTAGTCGAGGACGAGGGCCTCGTGGCCGGCGTAGAACTCGACCCGCTTGAACTCCTCGGGGTCGGCGCCGCAGGCGGCCATGAACGACAGCGCGCGGTCGATCTCGCCCGCGACCTTCTCGTAGCGGTCGCCCGCCGGGGTCTCGGCGACGAAGTCCTGGTTCCACGCGTGCACCTGGCGCAGGTCGGCGTAGCCGCCCTGGGTGAACGCGCGCACGAGGTTCAGCGTGGCGCTGGCCGTGTGGTAGCTGCGGAGCAGGCGCTGCGGGTCGGGCACGCGGCCCTCGGCGTCGAACGGCAGGCCGTTGACGCCGTCGCCGAAGTAGGACGTCATCTCGACGCCGTCGCGCACCTCGGTGGGCTTGCTGCGGGGCTTGAAGTACTGCCCGGCCATCCGGCCGACCTTCACGACCGGCAGCGAGGCGCCGTAGGTGAGCACGATCGCCATCTGCAGGACCGTCTTGAGCTTGGCACGGATGTCCTCGGCCGTGGCCTGGTCGAACGTCTCGGCGCAGTCGCCGCCCATGAGCACGAAGGCCTCGCCGCGGCTCGCGGCGGCCAGGCGCTCGCTCAGCGCGTCGCACTCGCCCGCGAAGACGAGCGGCGGGAGCTTGCGCAGCGACGCGACGGCGTCGTCGAGCGCGGCCTGGTCGGGCCACACCGGCTGCTGCGCGGCCGGGAGGTCGGGCCAGGAGATCACGTCCACCATGCGGGAAATCGTAGGTGACCCCTGCGCGACCCCACCAACGCGCCCACCTGGTGGACGCCGGACGCGCGAGGGCCCGGGCGCCGCAGCGCCCGGGCCCTCGCGGTGCCGTGAGGAGGATCAGCCGAAGAAGGGCTTGACCTCGTCGTAGCGCGCCTGCGGCACGGTCTTGAGCTCGCCGGTGGCGGCGATGAAGGGCACGCGCACGATGTCGGTGCTCTGCAGCGCGACCATCTTGCCGAAGTCCTTCTCGGCGACGGCGTCGATGGCCTGCAGGCCGAACCGGGTGGCGAGCACGCGGTCGAACGCGGTGGGGGTGCCGCCGCGCTGGATGTGCCCGAGCACGACGGCGCGGGCCTCCTTGCCGGTGCGGGCCTCGAGGCCCGACGCCAGCCAGTCGCCGATGCCCGACAGGCGCACGTGGCCGAACGCGTCGAGCGACTGGTCCTTGGTGATGAGGTCGCCGTCGGAGGGGAGCGCGCCCTCGGAGACGACGATGATCGGCGAGTACGACGCCGAGAAGCGCGACTCGACCCAGCCGGCGACCTCGTCGAGGTCGAACGGGACCTCGGGGATGAGGATGCCGTTGGCGCCGCCGGACAGGCCCGCGTGCAGCGCGATCCAGCCGGCGTGGCGGCCCATGACCTCGACGACGAGCACGCGGTGGTGCGACTCGGCGGTCGTGTGCAGGCGGTCGATCGCCTCCGACGCGATGTTCACCGCGGTGTCGAAGCCGAACGTGTAGTCGGTGGCGTTGAGGTCGTTGTCGATCGTCTTCGGGACGCCGACCACGGGGACGCCGAGCTCGTCGAGCTTGGTGGCCACGCCGAGGGTGTCCTCGCCGCCGATGGCGATGAGGGCGTCGACGCCGGCGGCCTCCATGTTGGCCTTGATGCGGTCGACGCCGCCGTCGATCTTGATCGGGTTGGTGCGGCTCGACCCGAGGATGGTGCCGCCGCGCGGCAGGATGCCGCGGACCTGGGCGATGCCCAGCGGCATCGTGAGGCCCTCCAGCGGGCCCTTCCATCCGTCGCGGAAGCCGACGAACTCGAAGCCGTACTCGGTGACGCCCTTGCGGACGACGGCGCGGATGACGGCGTTGAGACCGGGGCAGTCGCCGCCGCCGGTCAGGACTCCGATGCGCATGGTTCTCCTCACGCGATCGAGACTGGTGAACTGGGGCGATGACAGCGCTGTCATGGCTCGATGCCCCTATCCAACCGCACCGGGCGGGGCCGTGGCGACCACCCCCGCGGGCGGGTCGGGTCTCCCGCGCCACACAGGGCACCCTGGCTCCGCCGCGCCGGTCGGGGCACCGAGCCGCAGTGCTGGCGGCGGCAGGCGCCCGGCCCTAGGTTCGGATGACCGAGTCCGGGACGGGGACGGCTCCCCCTCCCGGCCCGCCCCAGCCCCGGAGGTCCAGCTCCCGTGAGCGTGCTCGCCCTCGACGCCGGCACCACCGGCGTCACCGCCCTCGTCGTCGGCCCCGACTCCTCGGTCCTGGCCAAGGGCTACTCCGAGTTCCCCCAGCACTTCCCGGCCGAGGGCTGGGTGGAGCACGACCCCAACGAGATCTGGGCCGCGGCGCTCGCTGCGGTCCGGGCGGCGCTCGACGTCCTCGGGCCCGACGGCGACCAGCCCACCGCGGTCGGCATCACCAACCAGCGCGAGACCGTCGTGCTGTGGGACCGGGAGACGCTGGGCGCCCCGCGCCGCGCCATCGTGTGGCAGGACCGCCGCACCGCCGGCATCTGCGACCAGCTGCGCGAGGACGGCCACGAGCCGCTCGTCACCGCCCGCACGGGCCTGCGCCTCGACCCGTACTTCTCGGCCACGAAGCTCACCTGGATCTCGCTCACCGAGCCGCACGTATGGGCCTCGGTGGAGTCGGGCCGCACCGCCGTCGGCACGGTCGACTCCTACCTCATCGCCCGGATGACGCGCGGCCTGCACCACGTCACCGACCCGTCGAACGCGTCGCGCACGCTGCTCTACGACATCCACGCCAGCGCGTGGAGCGACGAGCTGTGCGAGGTGTTCCGGGTGCCGCGCTCGGCGCTGCCGGAGGTGGTGCCGTCGTACGGCGTCATCGGCCGCACCGACCCGTCGGCGTTCCTCGGCCTCGACCTGCCGATCGCGGGCATCCTGGGCGACCAGCAGGCGGCGCTGTTCGGCCAGGCCTGCTTCGCCGAGGGCTCGAGCAAGTGCACGTACGGCACGGGCTCCTTCGTCCTGGTCAACACCGGGCAGCGCCCGGTCGCATCGTCGTCCGGCCTGCTCACCACGGTCGCGTGGCAGCACCCCGACGGTGCGATCGAGTACGCGCTCGAGGGCTCGGTGTTCGTCACCGGCGCCGCCGTGCAGTGGCTGCGCGACGGGCTGCAGATCATCGCGTCGGCGTCGGAGACCGAGGAGCTCGCGCGCTCGGTGCCCGACACCGGCGGCGTCGTGTTCGTCCCGGCGCTCACGGGCCTCGGCGCGCCCGACTGGGACCCGCACGCGCGCGGCACGATCCTCGGCATCAGCCGCGGCACCACCCGCGCCCACATCGTGCGGGCCACCCTCGAGGCCATCGCGTTCGAGGTGCGCGACGTCGTCGACCTCATGGTCCGCGAGGGCGGCGTGAGCCTCCCCGAGCTCGCGGTCGATGGCGGCGCGGCGGCCAACGGGTTCCTCTGCCAGCTGCAGGCCGACGCACTCCAGGTGCCGGTCGCGCGGGCCGCCCAGCTCGAGACCACCGGCCTGGGCGCGGCGTTCGCTGCCGGCCTCGCCACCGGGGTGTGGGCCGACCGCGACGAGGTGGCCGCCACCGTTCGCCGCGACGCGCGGTTCGAGCCCGGCCCCCGCGACGACCGCGCGCTGCGCCGCTGGCGGGCCGCCGTCGAGCGCAGCAAGGCCTGGGCGACCCTCTAGCGGCAGCGCGGGAGACCGGCCCGGGACGAAACGCCGGGCCGTCCTGCCCCCGCGGGCGCGCCGGGTTTGGCACGCTCCTCCGCATGGGGGGTATGGCGCACCATCCGCTCGCCGCGGTGGCCGAGGACCTCGTGGCGTCGTTGCCGACCCCGTCGGACGGGCACCGGCTCGACCGGCCGTGGGGCGTGCTGCGCCATGCCGGGCGGCACGGCCGCGACTTCTGCAACGTGTCGCGCGTGCGGCTCGCGCCCGACGATGTCGAGGCCGCGGTCGCCGAGGCCCGCGAGTGGTTCGCCGGGCTCGGCCAGCCCGAGCACACCTGGTGGGTCGGCCCGGCAGCCGAGCCCGACGACCTCGAGGCGCGCCTGCGCGCGGCGGGCCTCGTGCCCGACCCCGTGCAGCCGACGCAGACGGCCATGGTGCTGACCGCCGCGCCCGACGTGCCCTCCCGTCCGGGCATCGAGGTGCGCCCCCTGGCGTCGGCCGACGAGCTCCGGTCGATGCTCGAGATCGACGCCGCGGTGTGGGGACTCACGGCCGAGGACCGCGCGCACGTGTTCCGCGACGTCGACGAGCACTGGGAGCGGATCTCCAGCCAGCCCGGCCGCACCACCTACCTCGCCTGGCTCGACGGCGAGCCGGCCGCCTACGGCAGCCTCGTCCTGCTGCCCGAGGGCGCGGGCGCGCTGCTCGGCGGCTCCACCCGTCCCGAGGCCCGCGGCCGGGGGCTCTACCAGGCCCTCGTGCGCGCCCGCTGGGACGCGGCGCACGCAGCAGGGGCGGAGGGTCTGGTCGTGCAGGCGTCGGACATGTCACGGCCGGTCCTGCAGCGGCTCGGCTTCCGGCCCACCGCCCTGATCCGGCTCTGGGCGCACCTCGACGTCTGACCCCGCAGCCGTCGTCACGCTGCCCCCCCCCCCCCCCCCCCCCCCCCCCGCGGCCCGGCGAAGGGTGATCCGGCGCGCCACGAGCGGGCGACCTGCGGCGAGGAGCACGCGAAGCCGGGCCCGCACCTGACAGGCTGGCCCGCGTGGAGACCCCGGGGCGGCCGCTCACCCTCGCCGAGGCGCAGGAGCGCTCGCGGCTGCTGGAGGTGGAGCGCTACGACGTCCGCCTCGACCTGACGACCGGCGACGAGGTCTTCCGCAGCCGCACCGAGATCCGGTTCGCCTGCAGCCAGCCGGGCGCCTCCACGTTCGTCGAGCTGCGCCCCGCGGTGCTGCTGTCGGCGTCGCTCAACGGCGAGCCCGTCGACGTCGCAGTCCTCGACGGCAACCGGATCCCGCTCGGGCCCCTGGCCGGCAGCAACGTCCTCGTGGTCGAGGCCGACATGCCGTACGTGACGACCGGCGACGGCATGCACCGGTTCGTCGACCCGGTCGACGGCGAGGTGTACGTCGGCGCCTACCTAGGCGTCGACAACGCCCAGCGCGTCCTCGCCTGCTTCGACCAGCCCGATCTCAAGGCCGAGGTGGCCGTGACCGTCGTGGCGCGCGACGGCTGGACCGTCGTGGGCAACGGGCTCGAGGTGTCGGCCGACGGCGGCGTCCACGTGCTCGAGCCGACGCCGCGCATCTCGCCCTACCTCGTCGTCGTGGTGGCCGGCCCGCTCGCGTCGGTACGCACCACGCACCGCGGCATCCCGTTCCACCTGCACGCGCGCCGGTCGCTCGGCGCCCAGCTGCAGGAGCAGGCCGAGGAGATCCTCGGCGTCGCCCGCGAGTGCTTCGACCGCTACGCCGAGATGTTCGACGAGCCCTACCCGTTCAGCAGCTACGGCCACGCGTTCGTGCCCGAGCTGAACTGGCAGGCGCTCGAGCAGCCCGGCTGCGTCCTCGTCGTGGACAGCCTCGTGTTCACCTCCGAGGTGACCGACGACGAGCGGCTCAACCGGGCCCTCGTGCTCGCGCACGAGATGGCCCACATGTGGTTCGGCGACCTCGTGACGCTGCGCTGGTGGGACGACATCTGGCTCAACGAGTCGTTCGCGGAGTACATGGGCTACCGGCTCGTGTCCGACGGCACCGGCCAGGACGCGCCCTGGGTCCAGTTCGCCACCACCACCAAGGCGTGGGGGTACGACTCCGACCGCCGCCGCTCGAGCCACCCCATCGCGCCGGAGGCCGACGACGTCGCCGACACCGAGGCGGCGATGAACAACTTCGACGGCATCTCCTACGCCAAGGGCGCCTCCGCCCTGCGCCAGCTGGCGACGTGGCTCGGCGAGGACGCCTTCCTCGCGGGCATCAACGTCCTGCTCACCCGCCACCGCTTCGGGTCGGCCACGCTCTCCGATGTGCTCGACGCGCTGTCGGAGGCGTCGGGGCGCGACGTGCACGCCTGGGCCGACGGGTGGCTGCGCACGAGCGGCACCGACGTCATCCGCATCGTCGAGGACGGCGGCGGCCTCGCGCTCGAGCACCCCGGCGTCCGCCCGCACCGCCTCGCCATCGGGCTCTACGACGTCGCCGTCGACGGGTCGCTGGCGCGCCGCGAGTTCCCGCTCGTCGAGCTGCCGGCGGGCGTCCAGCGCGTCGCGATCGGCGGCCCGGGCGAGCGGCCCGACCTGCTGCTGGTCAACGACGAGGACCTCACCTTCGCCTCGACCCGGCTCGACGAGCGGTCCGAGGCCGCGCTGGCCTCGTCGCTGTCGCACCTCGACCGGCCGCTCTCCCGCGCGGTCGCGTGGGTGCACCTGCGCAACCGCGTCCGCGAGGGCGACCTCGACCCCCGGGCCGTGCTGCGGGCCGTCCGCGAGCACCTGCCCGCCGAGACCGACACCTCGGTCGTCGACGGCGTGCTGGGCTTCGTCCGGCGCAGCGTCGTCGACCGCTACCTCGGCTGCGACGACCGCGAGGCCGCGCTGGCCGATGTGCGCAGCGCGTGCGAGGGGCTGCTGGCCCGCGACGGCGCGCCCGCCGGGCTGCGGCTGGCCGCGCTGCGGGCCTGGGTCGAGTCGTGCGGCCCCGACCAGGCCGACCGCCTGCTCGCCGTCCGCGACCGCGGCTGGCAGGACGCCGACGGCCCCGCCGACCAGGACCTCCGCTGGCGCGTGCTGACCCGGCTGCGCGCCGTCGGGGCCGAGCTGCCCGGCGCCTCCGACGACGCGGCGCTGGACGCCGAGCTCGCGGCGGACACCACGGGCGACGGCCCGCGCCGGGCCGCGAAGGCGCTCGCGTCGTCGCCGCGGCCGGAGGCCAAGCAGACGGCCTGGGCGTCGATGTTCGTCGACCCGGCGACCTCGCCGCCGGTGCTGCGGGCGCTGGCCGAGGGCTTCTGGCGGGCGTCGCAGCCCGCCTCGACGTCGCCGTGGGTGGCGCAGTGGCCCGACGCGCTGGTCGAGGTCTCGGCCCGCCGGGGCACCGCCGTCGCGCACGCGCTGGGCTCCTACGGCTTCCCCGTCGGCGTCGTCACCGAGGAGATGCTCGGGGCGGTCGAGGCGGCGCTGGCCGACGCCCGCTGCACGCCGGCGCTGCGGCGGTCGCTGGAGGACCAGCACGACGACCTGGTGCGGGCGCTGACGATCCGGGAGCGCTACCCCTCGGCCTGACGCCGCCGGAGGACGGGCCGGCGGTCAGGCGGCGGTGGAGCCCTGGAGCGTGCCCTGCTCGGGCTGCTCGAGCTCGAGGGCCGCGTCGGCCGAGAGCGTCTTGGCCTTCTGGGCGTACATGTCGACGTACTCCTGGCCGGACAGCTGCATCAGCTCGTACATGATCTCGTCGGTCATGGAGCGCAGCACGAAGCGGTCGTTGGCCATGCCCTCGTAGCGGCTGAAATCCAGCGGTGCGCCGATGGCGATCTTCACGCGCATGATCTTCGGCCGCACCCGGCCGGGCGGCTGGATGAGGTGGGTGTTGACCATGGCGCACGGGATGACCGGGACGCCGGCCTCGAGCGCCATCCGGGCCACGCCGGTCTTGCCGCGGTAGAGGCGGCCGTCGGGCGAGCGGGTGCCCTCGGGGTAGATGCCCAGCAGGTTGCCCTCGCCGAGCACGCGCAGGCCCGTGCGCAGGGCCGCCTCGGAGGCCCGGCCGCCGGAGCGGTCGACGGGCACCTGGCCGACGCCGGACATGAACAGCTTGGTCAGCCAGCCCTTGATGCCGGGCGTGTGGAAGTAGTCGCTCTTGGCGAGGAAGGTGATCTTCCGCTTGCACACGAGCGGCAGGAAGATCGAGTCGGAGAACGACAGGTGGTTGCCGGCGAGGATCGCGGCGCCGTCCTCGGGCAGGTGCTCGATGCCCTCGACCTGCGGCCGGAAGAGCAGCCGCAGGATCGGACCGATGAGGATGTACTTGCACACCCAGTAGAACACCGGCCCGGGCCTCCCTTCCACGTGCGCGCTCGACGTCGGCCGCCGCGAATCCGCAGGTCAGCCGCGTGACCGCGACACTACGGGGTGCAGCCGCCCACGGGCAACGCACCCCGCCTGTAGCGTCGCCCCGGCGGCCCCCGCGGCCGGCGCCGGGCAGCGGCCTCCGGCAGCCGGGCGCGAGCCGCCCCGCACGACCCGACCGACCCGACCGACCCTCGACCGACTGCCTGGAGATCCGGTGCCACTCATCCCCGGGGCCGAGCCCCTGTCCCACCGCGGCGGCCCCGTCGGCGCCCTGGTCCTCCACGGCTTCAGCGGCTCCCCCGTCTCGATGCGGCCCTGGGCCGACCACCTGGTCGGGGCGGGTCTGAGCGTGGAGATGCCCCGCCTGCCCGGCCACGGCACCCGCTGGCAGGACATGACCGTCACCCGGTGGGACGACTGGTACGCCGAGGCCGACCGCTGCCTCACACTGCTCACGTCCTCGTGCGAGCAGGTCTTCGTCATGGGCCTATCCATGGGCGGCTCGCTCACCCTGCGCCTGGCCGAGAACCGCGGAGACGAGCTCAGCGGGATCGTGCTGGTCAACCCGGCGGTGCACACCGAGCGCAAGGACGCCTTCCTGCTGCCCTACATCCGGCACGTGGTGAAGGCCTTCCCGGGCATCACCAACGACATCAAGAAGCCGGGCGTCGACGAGGGCGGCTACGAGAAGCTGCCGCTGCAGCCCGCGTACTCGCTGCAGCACGACGGCTGGAAGGCGATCCGCCAGGACATCGCCAAGGTCAGCGTCCCGGTGCTGATGTTCCGCTCGCGCGAGGACCACGTGGTGGAGACCAGCAACGGCGACTGGATCGCCGCGAACATCTCCAGCACCGACGTCACCGAGGTCTGGCTCGACAACAGCTACCACGTGGCCACGCTCGACAACGACGCCCCGCTCATCTTCGACACGAGCGTGGACTTCGTACGGAGGCTCGCGCCCGCGGCGCCCCAGGCCTGACACTGGTCCCATGACACCGGCCGGACGCGACAACGGGCTGCCCCGCGCGGCCCGCTACGTCGCCCTGGTCGACGTCGAGCCGGCCCTGGCCGACGAGGTCCTCTCGCTGCTGCGCGACGCCGGCGTGCCGGCCCAGGTCGAGGCCGACGGCGGCACGCCCGAGCGCGTCCACGTCGACGGCGACCGCGCCGACCTGGCCCGCGCGATCGTGGCCGATGCGCTGCCCGACCTCGCGCCCGGTCTCCTCGACGACGCAGCGTCCGGGCCGGCGCCGGGCCGGGCCGACGGCGAGTACGACGACGCCGAGGTCGACTCGCTGTTCGCCGGGATCGTGGCCGGGTGGGACACCGCCACCGCCGACCCCGTGCCGCGGTGGTCCGCCCTCGAGGACGTCGACGAGCAGCCCGGGAGCGCCTCGGACACGCTGCCGCCGGTGGCTCCCCCGCCGTCGCCGCGGCCGCCGCTCTCGTCGCGCCTCGTGCGCCGCTCCGACCCCGCCGCCCGCCGCCCCGACGACGCCGGCCGCTACGACGGCGCCGACGACCCCGACCGCCGGGCCGCCCACGACGAGGACGACGACGACAGCGCCCACGACCCGTTCGTGCCGCCCGAGCCGCCGCCTCTTCCCGAGGTCGACCGGGTCACCCGGCTCGCCTGGGCGGCGCTCATCGGCGGACCGACCCTGATCATCCTGGCCGGCGTCTTCGGCATCCCGCTCGAGGGCTGGCTGGCGCTGGCGTCCCTCGGCCTGTTCCTCGGCGGCTTCGCCACCCTCGTGGCCCGCATGCGCGACCGTCCCCGCGACGACGACGGATGGGACGACGGCGCCGTCCTGTGACCGGACGCCGCCGAGCTGCTCGGCCACGCTGTGTGCCGTGCCGTGCGCCCACCGTGACTCTGCGCTGACCTTCTCACCCGTTCGGCCCTCCAGGTGAAACGGAGCGGCCTCCGGCGACGTGTTCACAGTCGACGACGGCTGCCTGGGGCCGGGCCTCGACCGGCCGACCCCTCCCGCAGCCGGCTGGGACGGCGAGCGGAGGAACGGCGATGGCGCGCATGCGCGTGGGACGGGCGAGCAGCCTGCGCGACGACAGCGGCGCGTCGGCGGTCGAGTTCGCCCTCGTCGTCCCGTTCCTGCTGCTGCTGGTCTTCGGGATCATCAACTACGGCGTCGTCTTCAGCCAGCAGCTGAGCATGAACAACGCCGTCCGCGAGGGCGCCCGGCGCGCGGTCGTCGCCGACCCCACCGCCCCGCGCACCTGCGACCAGATCATCACCAGCGTCCAGAACCAGCTCGCGGGTCTCGCCCTCGACCGCACCAAGGTCGAGGTGCTCGTCACCACGGACGGCTTCACCAGCACCCAGCCGTGCTCCACGACCTGGTCGTCGACCACCTTCCCGGACAAGGGCACGAACCTGCCCTGCCGCGGCAGCTACAACGGGGGCAACGCCGGCTCCCTGGTCGTCGAGGCGCGCTACACCAGCCGCTACCTCGTCGCCTTCCCGCCCTTCCCCACCACCACCCAGCTGACCTCGAAGGCGGTGTACCGATGCGAGTACGACGCGTGAGCCCGCAGGAGCGGCTGCGCGACGACTCGGGGGCCGTCGCGATCCTCGTCGCCATCCTCATGACCGTGCTCATGGTCATGGGCGCGTTCGCCCTCGACATCGGCAACGCCTACGCCCAGGGCCGCCAGATCTCCGTCGCCATGGACGCCGCCGCGCTCTCGGCGGCCGCCAAGGTCGGCCAGGCGATGCCGATCAACACGGCGTGCACCTCGACCGTGCTGGCCACCATCGGCGCCCAGGGCATCGCCCAGGCCGAGGCCGACGCGATCAACCAGAAGAACCGCAAGAACGGCCTCGCGGAGCCTGTGCAGTCGGTCAGCGTCACCTGCCAGGACGGCGGCAAGGCGGTCCAGGTGACGGTCGGCAACTCCCGAGGCGTGCCGACGGCGCTCGCCGGCGTGATCGGGGTCGACACCATCCGCCCCGCCAACGACGCCTCTGCGCGCTACGTGAAGAAGAACGTGGCAGGCGGCCTGCGCCCGTGGGCCGTGTGCGCGACGACGCTGGGCCAGGCCCAGCAGAACCCGGGCACCACCTACTGGACCCCGCTCGGCAACTGGAACACCAAGGACAGCGTCGGCATCTGCGGCAGCTCCGCCCCCGGCAACTGGGGCTCGGTCGACTTCGACGGCGGCGGCAACTCCGCCGGCGACCTCGCCGACTGGACGCGCGACGGGTACCCCGGCTCCGTCACGATCCCCGACCCGTACCTCCCTGCGGACCCGGGCACGACCAACTCCAGCGACCTCCGCAGCGCGTTCCGGTCGCTGGTCAACCAGGTCGTGCTCTTCCCCGCCGTCGACGGGATCTCCGGCTCGGGGCAGAACGCGGTCTTCGACGCCGTCGGCATCGGCACCGTCAAGGTGTGCGGCGTCGTGTACCAGAACAACATCTACAACACGACGCTGTCGGGGCAGGCAAGCGACTGCTGGCGCACCCCGTCCCCGCCCACCACGACGGTCACCACCCAGGAGACCACCATCGGGCCGTTCACGGTCAAGGGCAGCATCGACAAGAACAGCAACGTGCTCACCATTCCGGCGAACACGTTCTCGTCGGTCCCCGTCGGCAGCGACATCAGCAACCAGGCCACGATCAGCGTCCCCGGCGCGAAGAAGAGCGGCCCGAACAACGTGCCGCTCGTGGTCGAGGTGACGCTGCCCAACCCGCTGCCGACGACGTCCCTGACGCTCACCGACAAGGCCGACAACAAGGTCACCAACGTCGACGTCACGATCACGGTGGAGAGCACGAAGACGATCTCGACCACCGCCGGCGGCTTCGGGCTCTACGACGACAAGGGCAACCTGCAGGACCAGATCCAGTTCCGCTGGGTCAACTACACGACGTCGTCCTACACCGGCCCCGGCGGCGGCACGACGTGCGCGCTCACCGACCCCAACTGCGTCGGCCAGACGGTCCTGTGGCGCTGACGCGCTGACGCGCCCCGCTGGTCCACACGCACGGCCCACGCCCTCGGGGGGCTCGCAGCTCCGCCCGCCCCCGTTACTCGACGATGCGCACCGGGTCGCCGGTGATGCGCGCGTTCCACGTCATCACGTCGGTGGCCTGCGAGTAGTTGATCTGCACGGTGAACCAGCACCCGCCCGGCGAGGTGGAGTTGCAGGAGTAGTCGGCCGGGATCGGGATCGTGATCGTCTGCAGCTTGCCGTTGTTCGCAGACGGGCTCACGCTCACCGAGCAGTTCGACAGGTTGCCGGTGACCGGGCCCGACGCGACGCAGCCGGCGATGCCGCTGCCCGACATGATCGAGCCGGTGGCATCGGCGGGACGGTTCACCCGGATGGTGCCGCCCGAGCCGCTGCCGTCGGCCGCGTCGAAGAACTGGAAGCGCAGCTGCTTGCCCTGCGCGGCGGGGATCACGCGGATGAGGTTGAAGACCGTGCCGCTGCCGCCTGTACCGGTGTTGATGTCGGTGGGCATCCGCTCGTAGGCGGAGACGGCCACCTTCGTGCCGTCGGTCGCGGCGACCCCGCGGATGGCGAAGGCGTTGGAGCCGGAGCCGTTCATCGAGGTGTTGTCGCCGGTCTGCGACACCACGTTGTTGTTGCCCGACGCGATGTACTGGGTGGAGCTCATCGAGGGCAGGGGGACGTTCGTGCGGACCTGCAGGTAGTAGCGGCCGGGCGACGTGATCGTGCACAGCGACGTCCAGCGGTGGAACACCTGCGCGAGCTCGTCGACATAGGCCGGGTTGTTGCCCGACCCCGGGTTGCCCGCGGTGTTGTACTGCTGCAGCTGGGTGACTCCGGGCGCCGTGGTGGAGCCCTTGTACTGCTTGATGCAGCCCGGCACCACGGTGGAGTCCGTGGGGTCGCCGGTGTCGGGCGAGGACGCGGCGCGCAGAGCGAACGAGGTGTCGACCCGCACGCCGGTGTCGCTGCGGCCCGGCGCATAGTCGCCGGTGCAGAACGTCGGGCGGCCGTTGACGACCGCGTCGTCGTTGCCGTCGTAGTACCGGGCACGGGCGTCGTTGACGTAGGAGTTCATGTTGTTCGACGGCCACGACGACGGCAGCGCCGAGCAGTCGACGCCGGTGTAGATCCACGCGGGGTCGTAGAGCTGCAGGTCGACCGCGCCGGCGCCCGCCTTCACCTCGACGAGGAAGAAGTAGCCCTGGACGCCGTCGGGGTTGAAGTCGTTGTTCTGCGTGCCGGAGCAGTTCGACTCGCCGCCCGCGCACACGCGGTTCATGAACTGGTCGCCCTGGACCTTGGTGGTCAGCGGACCCTCGATGTTGGCCCAGAACGTGGGGTTGGTCTTGCACAGCGAGTTGACCGGGGTCGCGGGGATCGCGCTCCCGGCCTGGCCCACGGCGCCGGCCGGCTGGTTGCCGTAGGTGTTGCAGGGGCTGCCCATCGGCGCGGGGCCGACGTAGTCGGCGACCGAGGTGCGCTCGACATCGGTGGTCGGGAAGCCCGCGAACGAGCCGAACGCGTTGCTCACGGTGCTCTTGATCGTGACGCGCAGCTGGGAAGGCTTGCCGCCGGGCTGCACCACGATGGTGACCTTGGAGCTCGGCGTGTAGCCGTTGTCGCCGGCGATGTTGAGCGCCGTGCTCTGCGCGGTCGCGAAGTCCTGCGGCATGAAGACGACGCCCGCGAGCGCCGCGGCGTCGGCCGCCTTCTGGAGCCGCTCCCCCTCGACGTACCAGCGGGCGACGTCGACGGCGAGCGCGGCGAACATGAGGAACGCCGGGACGAGCACGGCCACGAGCACCGCGACCGCGCCGGTGTCGGTGCCACGGTGCTCGCGGATCCGGATCAGCGCGCCCTTCATCAGGGGTGGCTCCCCGGCGAGCACTGGTCGGTGGGCAGCGGCTCGAACTGCATGACCGCGAAGTCCGACACGGTCGAGGTGCTGCCGAACAGACCCGTGAGGAAGGTGTGCGTGGCCTTGAGATAGACGCCGACGGCGTCGGACGAGCCGATGCAGGCGTTGATCTGCGAGGTGTCCCAGGTGCCGCTCTGGTAGGTGAACCGGCTGTTCACGTCGACCCAGCGGTACTTCACGCAGTTGGTCGAGCAGGTGGCCGAGGCCCAGGTGGTCGCGGTGCCCGGCATGCCGGAGGCGTTGGCCTTGTAGACCCACAGCTCGTCGATGCTGTTGCGCGGGAGCGCGGTGCCCTGGCGCTGGATGGCGTCGGCGGCCGCCTGGGCGAGGGCCGGCGGGCGCGACGACGGGCAGGTGGTGCCGTTGACCGGGGTGCACGGCCCAGACGCCGGCGAGGCGGCGGCGATGCGCGCGCCGGTGCGGACGGCGGAGGTGGCGGCGACGTGGTCGCGCAGCAGCAGCGAGAACTCGATGATGCCGAACACGATCGTGAACAGCAGGAGCGAGACGATCGCGAACTCGACGGCGGCCGCGCCCTCGTCACCGCCCCTGCGGGCCGATCGCAGCCGAGACAGGACACGTCCCTCGGGCACAGTCATGGGTTCCCCACCGCATGTCCAGATGACGACGGCCAGGCCCGTCGCCGGACTCAGTGTGTCACTCAGCGTCTCCGCGTCACCCTCTGTGCGCCCGGCCAGGCGTCGTCCGTTCGGACGACACGTGCTCGCCGCTCACCCGATCGTGGTAGCGCGAGCACGCTCGGTCAGGCACCACGACACGCTCCGTGACCTGGCCGTGAGCCGCGCGGAGGTCAGTCGAGGCTGCGGGCCAGGTCCGCCGCGCCCACCAGGCCGGCGTCGTTGCCCAGCTGGGCGGGGACGACCGCCGCGAGCGGGCGGTGGGCGCGGGCGACCAGCGCGTGCTCGAACGCCGAGCGGGTCGGGGCCAGCAGCAGGTCGCCCGCCTCAGAGACGCCGCCGCCGATGACGAACATCGCGGGGTCGAGCAGCGCCGCCATGTCGGCGAGCCCCGAGCCGAGCCAGCGGCCGATGTTCTCGAACGCCTCGCGCGCGACGGGGTCGCCCTGCTGCGCGGCCTCGGTCACGTGCTTGCCCGTGACGCCCTCGGGGGTGCCGTCGCCGAACGACAGCAGGATCTCGGCCTCGACGCGGCGCTCGGCGGCGAGCTCGCGGGCCTCGCGCAGCAGCGCGTTGCCGCTGGCGTACTGCTCCCAGCAGCCGCGCTTGCCGCAGCCGCACAGGCGGCCGTCGGGCACCTTGACGATGTGGCCGAACTCCGCGGCCATGCCGAACGCGCCGCGGACGAGCTCGTCGCGCAGCACGATGCCGCCGCCGATGCCGGTGCCGACCGTGACGGCCACCAGCGAGTGCTCGTCGCTCCCGGCGCCGAACCGGAACTCGCCCCACGCCGCCGCGTTGGCGTCGTTCTCGACGACGACGGGCAGGCCGCTGCCCGCCGAGACCTGCGCGGCGAGCGGTTCCTCGGCCCAGTTGACGTTGGGCGCGAACCGCACGACCCGGCGGGTCTCGTCCACGAGCCCTGCAGCGCCGAGGCCCACAGCCTCGATGGGCCCGTGGCCGCCGGCCTTGGCGATGGCGTCGAGCTCGCGCACCACCTCGACGATGGCGTCGACGATGCCCTCGGACGACCGCGCCGGGGTCTCCCGGCGGGCGCGGGCCAGGATCGTGCCCTCGGGGTCCACGAGGCCGCCGGCGATCTTCGTGCCGCCGATGTCGACGCCGATGGTGAGGCCCATGTCCGTGTCCTGTCCTGTCCTGTCCTGATCTGCCGTGGTGCTGCTGGGGGTTCCGGGGACCGGCCGTCGGCCGGGTCAGCTCCCGGTGGTGCGGTCAGTGCTGTCAGTGCTGTCAGTGCCGTCAGTGCCGTCGCCGTCCAGCGGGATGCGCCGGATGCGCGGCGGATCGGCCTCGGGCTCCTCGCCGGGGTCCGGCGTGACGTCGTCGGCGGGAGCCGATCCCGCGCGGGCCGCCTCGGCCTTCGCGGCCGCCTGCGCGGCCACCTGCCGGCCGGTCTGCTCGAGCGCCGAGACGGCGGTGTCGACCCAGCGGCCGACGGCGTCGGGGTCGGCCTCGCGCACCGCGGCGACAGCACGGCACAGCGGGCACGAGCAGGGCTCGCCGTCGGCATCGAGCGGGGCGAGGTGCGGCGCCGACTCGCGCAGCCACTGCTGGGCCGCGGAGAGGAGGCGGGCGGCTTCCGCGCCGGCCCGCGGCGCGCTGGGTGCCCCGCCGGAGCTGTCTGCCTCGACCATCACGAGCCCCCTGCCGCACCGGTCATGCCTGCGGACCACTGCGCGTCGTCCGGCCGGAACCGTACCCGCAGCACCTGGCCGGCGTCCGTCAGGTCGAGCGATGCGCCCTCGACCTCGCAGCGGCGCAGCACAGCGGGCAGCTCGATCACCCGCCGGTGCGGCCCGAGGTCGACGACGAGAGCGCCGTCGTCGGTGACGGCGAGGTCGACGTCGTCGGACCCGGCGCCCGGGACGGGCACGTCGAGCAGCCACCGGCCGTCGGCGTCGCGGATGTCGATCTCGGTGCGAGCTGCGCCGAGGTCGAGGGGGTCGGAGCCGCCGAGCACGACATCGGCGAGGCCGAGCAGGGCGCGCGAGCCGACCGGCTCCTCCTCGGCGTAGGGCGCATGGCGCACGGGCAGCGCCGCGAACCGGTCGCGCGCCGCCACCAGTCCCTCGCGGTGGCGGGCGACGAGCGCCGGCGGCCACTGCTCGCCCACGGCGACGCGGTTGACCACGACACCCTCGACGTGGTGCCCGAGCAGCGCGAGGGTGGTGCGGGCGCGGGCCGTCTCGGCCAGCACGACGCGCTCCGGCGTGGTGACCAGCCGCACGGAGGCGTGGGGCCCGCTCACCAGGTCGCGCACCGCCCGCAGCCGCGAGCAGAGGTCGTCGAGGGCGTCGAGCGCCTCGACGGTCGCGTCGGAGAGGCCCGGTCCGGCGACCAGCCGCATGATGCGGCTCTCGACCGGCAGGCCGCGACGCACCAGGCGGTCGACCGCCTCGGGCAGCGCCAGCAGGCGCAGGGTCTCGGCGGTGGGCGCGCAGTCGACGACGACCGCGTCGTAGCCGGGCGCGTGCGCTGCGACGTCGAGCAGGCTGAGCACGTCCTCGATGCCGGGGACCGTGGCGATCTCCTCCGCCACGAGCGGGTCGACCCCGGCGCCGGCGAGCAGGCCGCCGGCCGTGCGGCGCAGCGTCGTCCACGACTCGTCGACGCGGGCGCGGGTGTCGATCTGGAGGACGTCGAGGTGCCCCGGCGCGGCCTCGACCCGCAGCGGGTCGCCGGCGGTGCGCCACTCGCGCGGCTGACCGGTGCGCCCGGTGAGGCCGAGCGCGTCGGTGAGCGAGTGGGCCGGATCGGTGCTGACGACGAGGGTGCGCAGGCCATCACGGGCCGCCGCGAGAGCGGTCGCGGCGGCGACGGTGGTCTTGCCGACCCCGCCCTTGCCGACGACCAGAAGGACCCGCGTCACGGGCACCAACCTATCGGGCCCCGCCGGGGCTCAGGCGCCGGACTCGACGCGCTCCTTGAGGCCCTTGAGGGCGGTGTCGACGATGACCTTCTCGGCCTTGCGCTTGATCATCCCGATCATCGGGATGCTGACGTCGACGGCGAGCCGGTAGACCACGGTCGTGGTGCCGTCGCCGTTGGCGGTCAGGTCGTAGCTGCCGTCGAGGGCCTTGAGCATGTGGCCGGTCGTGAGGTGCCAGGTGACGCTGGAGGAGTCGTCGGCCCAGTCGTACTCGAGCTCGTAGGTGTCCTTGATGGCGCCGGCGTCGACGACGAACCGGGCGTCGGCGGGGCGGCCGTCCTCGTACTCGGTGAGGACGGTGACCGACTGCACGCCGTCGCTCCACTCGGGGTAGCGCCGCAGGTCCGCGATCACGTCCATGACGCGGGCCGGCTCGGCGGCGATGACGATGCTGGACTCGGTGCGGTCGGCCATGCGCCGGACCCTACAACCGGCGCAGCCGCGAGGGGGCCGACACGGCGCGGAGCCGCGGGCGCCGCCTCACCACTCCAGCGCGAACGGCGCCCGGCGCGCCCGGAAGTGCCCGACGTTGACGCACTCGGTGCTCCCGATCCGGGCCCGGGCCACCAGGGGCTGGTGGACGTGGCCGAACAGGACCATCCGCGGCCGGGTGCGGCGCACGTGGTGCAGGAGGGCCCGGCTGCCGATCTCGAAGCGGCGGGCCACGACGTCGTAGCAGAGCTCGGGCACCGCCGGCGGGATGTGGGCGCAGAGCACGTCGACCTCGCCGAGCGACTCGACCTTCGCGGCGAAGACGTCCTCGTCGAGCTCGTACGGCGTGCGCATGGGGCTGGTGAGGCCGCCTCCGACGAACCCGAACCGGAGCCCGTCGATGTCGACGGTGTCGCCGTCGAGCACGTGGTGCCCCTCGCGCAGCACCTCCGGCCACAGCGCCGGGATGTCGACGTTGCCATAGGTCAGGTAGGCCGGCGTCGGCATGGCCGCGAACGTCTCGGCGTACTGCCCCCGCACCATGTCCTCGATCAGCTCGTGACGGGGGCGCTGCTCGCGCTCGAGCAGCTCGGCCCACCACCCGGCGGCGAGCCGGCGCGCCTCGTCGAACCGGTTGGCCGTGCGCAGCTCCACGAACCGGCCGGTGCGCTCCGCGCCGAACAGCGCCGGGAGGATCCCCTGGGTGTGGTCGTCGTAGTCGAGGAACAGCACGAGGTCGCCGAGGCAGACGAGGGCGTCGGCGCCGTCGGCGGCACGGGACAGCGCGTCCGTGCGGCCGTGGACGTCGGAGACCACGTGGAGGCGCACCGGTCGAACCTACGGCGCGCCGGGCGGGCCCGCGCCCGGGGGCGGGTCAGTCGAGGATCGCGCCGACGACGGCGTAGAGCACGAGCAGCACCAGCACCACGACGGCGAGCCCGGCCCCGGCGGCGGCCCAGCGGCCGCCCGGGAAGTCGTCGGGCGAGGGCAGGCTCTGGGCGCTCTCCTGCACCGCGAGCCGCGACAGCAGCTGGTCGGCGATCGCCGCGGCCTGCTCCGGGGTCGCCTCTCCCTGCGGCAGGTCGATGCCCTCGAGGAGCGCGGGATCGGGCGCGACGGCGACGGTGCGGCGTCCGGCCTCGCGACGGCCGGAGCCGGTCGCGGCCCGGCCCGCCTCGCGGCGGCCGACCGGCTCGCGCTCGGCGGCGCGCCGGGCAGCGGCCCGGCCGCCGGTGGGCGCAGGGGCCGGCGCCGGCGCCGGCTCCTCCGGCCGGGCATGGCGCCCGGACGGCGCGGCGGACGGGTCGGCGAGCGGCTCGGCCAGCGCGACGGCGGAGCCGCCGACGGAGGCGTCGTAGGCGCTGGAGCTCGGGAGCACGGTGCTGGTGGGCGCGGTCACGGCCGGCTGCGGCTTCGGCCGCAGGTCGGCGTGGCACAGCGAGCACCACGCGGCGCCGCTGGGGACGGCAGCCGCGCACGAGGGGCAGCGGGACGTGATGGCCACGGACTGTGTCTCGGCACGCGGGGCCGCCTCCTTGACCCCTCCCCCGGGCGACCTGGGCGCGGGGAGCACCGCGGCCGGGTCAGCCCTGGTCATCCGGGTCAGCCCTGGTCATCCGGGTCAGCCCTGGTCAGCGGGGTCAGCCGGGGTCAGGCCCGGGGCTCCCCCGGCCTGCGGCCGGCCTCGAGCCGGTCCTTGAGCTCCCACGCGCTGCGCTTCCAGGCCCGGGCCCGCGCGGCCCGGGCCCGCGCGGCGCGCCGCCAGCCTCGGTGGTCCGAGGGCAGCGGCCGGGGCCCGCCCGTGGCGGGGTCGACCGGGTCGAGCCGCGCGTAGTGGTGCAGCAGGACGCCGTCGCCCACGGCCTCGAGCCAGATCTCGAGCGACCCGACCCAGGCCCCGGTCGCCGACCAGCGGATCCCGTCCAGGCCGCGGTCCATGAACACGGTCAGCCGCAGGTCCGGCCACCACAGCCGCCACTGCTCGGGGTCGGCCACGACGGCGGCGACCTCGCGGCGGTCCGCGACGAGGAAGGTCTCGTCCACGAGGTCGACGGCGGGCACGCCCGCATCGTGGCAGACCGTCGGCGCGTCGCCGGACCGGGGCGCGGTCCGTCCTCGGGCCCGGTTCTGTCGCAATCACGTCGCAGATCCGCGGCCCGGGCGCCCGCCGGGGGGCGGCCGGGCGGACCCGCTGCCATGCTGTGGCCCAGGTCACACCGGCACTCCGGCTCGACCCAGCACCGCCGGCTGCCCGCCGGCGCATCCCTGCCCAGGAGGACCCCGATGCGCGAGCACCGCGAGCCCGCCCTTGTCCCCGAGCCCCGCGCGAAGCGGCTCACCGACGACGTCGTCCGGCACGCCGCCGAGAGGCCGGCCGCCCCCGTGATGTCCCGCCGGGTAGGCGGCGCGTGGGTCGACGTCAGTGCTGCCGCCTTCGCCCAGGAGGTGGCCTCGGTGGCCAAGGGGCTCGTCGCCGCGGGCGTGGGTCCGGGCGACCGCGTCGGCATCATGTCGCGCACGCGCTACGAGTGGACCGTCGCCGACTACGCGATCTGGTGGGCGGGCGGCGTCACGGTGCCGATCTACGAGACCAGCTCGGCCGAGCAGGTGCAGTGGATCCTGTCCGACTCCGGCGCGGTCGCGGTCATCCTCGAGGCCGACCGGCACCGGGCGGTGTTCGACGAGGTGGCGGGCAACCTGCCCGGCGTCAGCACGGTCCACGTCATCGAGGCCGGCGGCCTCGACGCGCTGCGAGCCCTCGGCGAGAGCGTGCCCGACGACGACCTCGAGGCGCGCCGCACCTCCCGCGGCCCCGACGACCTGGCCACGATCATCTACACGTCGGGCACCACCGGCCGGCCCAAGGGCTGCGAGCTCAGCCACGACAACTTCGCCTTCGAGGCGGAGAACGTCATCGCGGCGACGCCGGAGATCTTCAACGACCCCGAGGCCTGCACGCTGCTGTTCCTGCCGCTCGCGCACGTGTTCGGCCGGATCATCCAGGTCGCCTGCGTGAGCGCCGGCGTCCGCATGGGCCACGCGCCCGACCCCACCAAGCTCACCGAGGACCTCCCGGGCTTCCGGCCCACGTTCCTGCTGGCCGTGCCCCGCGTGTTCGAGAAGGTCTTCAACGGCGCGCAGCAGAAGGCCATCGCCGCGGGCAAGGGCAGCATCTTCGACAAGGCCGCGCACGCCGCGGAGGAGTACAGCCGCGCCCTCGACACCGGCAAGGTCCCCTTCGGCGTCAAGGCCAAGCACGCGCTCTTCGACCGGCTCGTCTACGGCAAGCTGCGCGCCGCGCTCGGCGGCCGCGTCGCCTGGGCCGTGTCCGGCGGCGCCCCGCTCGGCGAGCGGCTCGGCCACTTCTACCGCGGCATCGGCATCACGATCCTCGAGGGCTACGGCCTCACCGAGACCGCCGGCGCCACCACGGTGTCGCGCCCGAACCGGATCAAGGTCGGAGCCGTCGGCATCCCGTTCCCGGGCGCGGGCGTCGCCATCGCCGACGACGGCGAGGTGCTGCTCACCGGCCGCCAGATCTTCAAGGGCTACTGGAACAACCCCGCGGCCACGGCCGAGGTCCTGCCCGGCGACGGCTGGTTCCGCACGGGCGACATCGGCGAGATCGACGCCGAGGGCTTCCTGCGCATCACCGGCCGCAAGAAGGAGCTGCTCGTCACGGCGGGCGGCAAGAACGTCGCGCCGGCCGTCCTCGAGGACCGGCTCCGCGCCCACTGGCTCATCAGCCAGTGCATGGTCGTCGGCGACAACAAGCCCTTCATCGCCGCTCTCCTCACCCTCGACCAGGAGTCGCTCCCGGCGTGGGTGGCGCAGAAGGGCAAGGACCCGTCGCTCACCCCGGCGCAGCTCGCCGACGACCCCGACCTGCTGGCCGAGCTGCAGGCCGCCGTCGACGAGGCCAACAAGGCGGTGTCGCAGGCGGAGTCCATCCGGAAGTTCACCGTGCTCGGCGTCGACTGGACCGAGGCGGGCGGCCAGCTCACCCCGTCGATGAAGCTGCGCCGCGGCATCGTCATGAAGGAGTTCGAGCAGGACGTCGAGGCGCTCTACCGCTGACGCCTGCCTCCCCCGCGACGGATCTCCAGGTCCGCGCCGCCCCGGCCGATAACCCGTCGGGGTGGCGCGGACCTGCCGCATCGCGCCCAGGATGCGAGGATCCGACCGTGACCACGACCGCCCAGGTGGACGTCCGCGGGCTCGCCGTGAGCTTCGCGTCCGTGCACGCCGTCGACGGCGTCGACCTGCGCGTGCCCGCCGGCGGGTCGGTGGCCCTCGTCGGACGCAACGGCGCCGGCAAGTCCACGACGCTGCGTGTCCTGGGCGGCGTCATCCCGCCGTCCGCGGGCGAGGTCGTCGTCGCCGGGGTCGACGCCGTGCGCGAGCCCCGCCGCGCGCGCGAGGTCGTCGGCTACTGCCCCGACGTGGGCGGCCTCATCCCCCGCGCGACGCCGTGGGAGCACCTCCAGCTGTCGGCGAAGCTGCGCGGCATGACCGGCTGGGAGGAGCGGGCCCGCGACCTGCTCGACCGCTTCGACCTCATGGGCGCGGCCGACCGCGTCACAGCCGGCTTCTCCCACGGCATGGGGCGACGGCTCTCCGTGCTGCTCGCGTCCTTCCACGAGCCCGGCGTGCTGCTGCTCGACGAGCCCTTCGACGGCGTCGACCCGCTCGGCGTCGAGGCCACCCTCGAGGAGATCCGCCGCGCCCGCCTCGGCGGCGCCGCCGTCCTGGTCTCCACGCACCTGCTCGACCTCGCGGTCCAGGCCTGCGACGAGGCCGTCGTGCTGCGCGCCGGCCGCGTCGTCGCCGCCTCGCCGGCGTCCGAGCTCTCCGGCGACGTCGGCCGCGCCCGCTACCGCGAGCTGCTGTCGTGAGCGGCGGCCAGGTCGGGCCGCTGCTGGCGCTGCGCTGGCGGATGATCCGCAACCCGGGTGTGCAGACGGGCCTGGCGATCGCCGGCGTTCTCGCCCTGGCGCTCATCGGCTTCTCCGTGCTGTCGAGCGCCAGCGCCGACCTCGGCCGGCAGACTGCGCAGGACGTCGGCCTCGGCGACCTCACCGCTGCGCTCGACCGCACCGGCGAGGTCGCGGCCCTCATGCCCTCGCTCATGCTGGCGTTCGCACTGCTGTGCGTCGTCGCTCCGCTCGCCGCCGGCGGCGGCACCGAGCTGATCCCCGAGTCGCAGCTGGTCGCCTACCCCGTGCGCGTGTCCACGCTGGTGCGGCTGTCGTTCATCCTCGCGCCGCTCAACATCGCCTGGTACCTGCAGGTGCTGCTGCTCGCGGCTGCCACGTCGTACGCGATCCGCGGGCCGCAGGGCCCGCACCTGCCCCTGATCGTGCTCATCGCGTTCCTCGCCGCGTGCACCGCGCTCGGCCAGGCCGTGGGCTGGGCGCTCGTGGGCGTGCGCCGCACGAAGCGCGGGCGGCGCGGCACCTGGGCCCTGCTCGGGGCACTGGTCGCTGTCGCCGCCTGGGTCGTCGTGACCGACCGCGGCGGCGCTCTGCTCGACGCCTCCCCCACGCTGCGCGTGCTCTCCGCCCAGCTGCGTGCGGCCGAGGGCGACGTGTACGGCGCCGCTCCCGTCGTGCTGATCCTGCTCGCGGCCACCGCCGTCGGCTACGTCGCCGCCGTGCGCATCGCGTCGTGGGCGCTGCGGCGCCCCGGCGACCTCGGCGTCGACGGCCCGCTGTCGCGGCCCGTCGAGCGCCGCGGGATGACCGACGACGACACCGTCTACCAGGTGCTGCTGCGCACCGACCGGGCCTCGGTGTGGCGCTCGCCCCCGCTGCGCCGCGGCATCGTCGTGCTCGCCGTCCTGCCCACGGCCGCCGCGATCATCGCGTCGCTGCCGTGGACCTCCATCGCCCTCCTGCCGCCGCTGGTCGCCTCCGGCGCGGCGCTGCTCTTCGGCGTCAACGCGCTCTGCCTCGACGGCTCCGGCGCCGTCTGGGTCGCGTCCCAGCCCCTCGACCACCGGCTGGTGCTGCGGAGCAAGGCCCGGGTCATCGCCGAGGCGTGCGCGGCGTCGGTGTCGCTGGTGCTCGTGGGCGCCGCCCTCCGGGCCAGCGAGATCCCGGACCTCACCGACGTCGTGGCCGTCCTGGGCGCGGCCGTGAGCTGCACCGCGCTCGTCGTGGCCACCTCGATGCATCTCTCGGTCACCCGGCCGCACCGGGCCGACCTGCGCGGCCCGCGCGACACGCCGGCGCCCCCCGGCACGATGGCTCTCTACTCGGCGCGGCTGGCCCTGGCCACCACCACCGCCGGGCTGTTCTTCTTCGCGGCCACGCTGGCCCCCACCCCGCTGCCGAGCCTGGTGCTCACCGCGGGGCTGCTGCTGTGGGCCGCCTGGTCGTGGTCGCGCACGCGCCGGCGCTGGGACGACCCGGCCGTGCGGGCCCGGGCGGCGTCCACGGTCGCCTTCGGCTGATCGGGCGACGGGGGCCGCCGCCGCGGCGCAACCGGCCGAGCCGCCACGACCGCCCGGGACGGCCGGTCACAGCGGGTCATACGTTCGTACGAGACTTCCTCCCAATCGGAGCAACGCCCGGTTGCGGAGCGTTCCATCCGGACCCGGCCCGGCTACCGTACGTGCGGGGCGTTCGTGAGAAGTGCGCCCTCATCGGGGGGCCTGCACCCAGCAGCCATCCGGTGCCCAAGCCGCCGCTAGGCCCTCGGGGGCCGAGCTGTCCGCAAGAGGGTCACCATGGGTCGTCGCACCATCCTCCTCATCGCCGCGCTCGTCGTGGCCGCTCTGGGAGCCGTGCTCGTCTTCCTCTACGCCAACAACGCGCGCAACGCCGCGCTCGACGGCCAGCAGAGGGTGACCGTGCTGGTCGCCACCGCGGAGATCGCGGCGGGGACGACCGGTCAGCAGGCTGCAGAGGCGGGAGCCTTCCAGGAGAAGGACGTCCCGGCCGAGGACGTCGTCCCGAACGCGATCAACAGCGTGACCCCGATCCAGAGCCTCATCGCGCTGTCGACGATCTACCCCGGGCAGCAGATCATCATCAACCAGTGGGGCACCACGACGTCGACCTCGGCGATCCCGGTGCCCGACGGCCAGGTGGCGCTGTCGGTGTCGCTCGGCGACCCGGAGCGCGTGGCCGGCTTCGTGACCCCCGGCTCCCAGGTGGCGATCTTCGCGACCGGCGGCCCGGCCGTCCGCCTGCTGCTCGCCGACGTCACCGTCATCGGCGTCGGCGCCACGACCACCGCGCAGGGCCAGGGCGACCAGGAGGGCGAGCAGATCTCGACCGCCATCCTCACCCTGGCGCTGACGCAGGAGCAGGCCGAGAAGGTCATCGCCGCGCAGGGCAAGACCTCCGACGCCCTCTACACGGGTCTGTACTTCGCGCTGCAGGGCGAGGGCGCGGAGCTGCGCGTCGCCGCCCCGGGCGCCACCGGCGACAACCTGTTCCGCTGACCGAATCCGGCTCTACCGGGCAGGAGGCCATCCAGCTATGACCGCGATCGTCGAGTTCGACCCCGTCGGCGTCGAGTCGATCAAGGGCGCCCTGGGGCAGGACGCTCTCGTACTGCCGGGACTGGACGCGCTCAAGGCGCACCTCGACAGCAACCCGTTCGAGGACTCCATCGTGCTGGGCCCGAGCGTGGACCAGCAGGAGGTCTTCGAGCTCGCCGAGCAGCTGCGGGTCACCCGTCCGAGCCTGGGCGTCGTCATGGTGCGGCGCCGCATCGACACCACCGTGCTCGCCGACGCCCTGCGCGCCGGCGTGCGCGAGGTGATCCAGGACCGCGACCTCGCGGGCCTCGCCGCCGCTGTCCGCCGTCAGCGCGAGATCGCCGCCCGCCTGCGCGAGCAGCTCGAGCGCGGCGACAACGCCCCCGCGCAGACGCAGCACGGCCGGGTCGTGACGGTGTTCTCGGCCAAGGGCGGCTGCGGCAAGACGACGATGGCGACCAACATCGCCACGGCGCTCGCCGTGAGCGGCCGCGGCAGCGTGGCGCTCCTCGACCTCGACCTCGCGTTCGGCGACGTCGCGATCGCGCTGCAGCTGTTCCCCACGCACACGATCGCCGACGCCGTGGCCATCGGCGACGAGCTCGACGGCGCCGCCGTGCGCAGCCTGCTCACCGTGCACCGCTCCGGTGTCCACGCGCTCGTCGCGCCGCTGGAGCCGAGCGCGAGCGAGACGATCGACGTGGCGCTCGTGCAGAAGATCATCGACATCCTGCGCGCCGAGTTCGACTACGTCGTGATCGACACCCCGCCCGCGCTCGACGACAACGTGCTCGCGGCGTTCGACCGCAGCGACGTCGTGGGCCTGCTGGCCACGCTCGACATCCCGGCGCTGAAGAACCTCAAGCTGACGCTGGAGACGCTCGACCTCATCGGCTACCCGCGCGAGCGCCTGCGGATCATCCTCAACCGCGCGGACTCCAAGGTGGGCCTGGCGCTGTCCGAGGTGGAGAAGACGCTCAAGACGCCGATCTCGGCGCAGGTGCCGTCGAGCCGCGACGTGCCGGCGAGCACCAACCGCGGCGTCGCGATCGTCATGGACGACCCCAAGAGCCCCGTCAGCATCGCGATCCAGAGCTTCGTCGACGAGTACGTCGTCGTCACGCCGAGCAGCGACGACGCCATCCCCGCGCAGATGCGCAACGACCGGCGCTCCGGGCGCCTCTGGAGGAGGTAGGCCATGAGCCTCTCTGACCGCCTTGCCCAGGCACGCCGCCGCTCCGGCGCCAGCACCGAGGACGCCTCGGGCGCTGCCGCCGGCCCGCGCAACCGCCGCGCCGCGCAGACCGACCCGTTCGCCGAGCTCAAGCGCGCCGTGCACGCGAGCCTGCTCCAGAGCCTCGGCCCGCAGCTCTACGACGCCAACCTCACCGAGTCGCAGCTCGAGGGGAAGGTCCGCACCACGCTGCAGGAGGTGCTGGCCCACGAGGACACGCCCCTGACGGTCCAGGACCGCGCGCGCCTCTCGCAAGAGATCGCCGACGACATCCTCGGCTACGGCCCGCTCGAGCCGTTCCTGCGCGACCCGGAGATCACCGAGGTCATGGTCAACGGCGCGTCGACGATCTACGTCGAGCGCGCCGGGCGCCTGCACCAGGTCGACGGGTACTTCACCGACGACTCGCACCTGCGCCGCACGATCGAGAAGATCGTCGCCCGCGTCGGCCGCCGCATCGACGAGTCCTCCCCCATGGTCGACGCCCGCCTGCCAGACGGCAGCCGCGTCAACGCCGTGGTCCCGCCGCTGTCGATCGACGGCCCCACGCTGACGATCCGCAAGTTCGCGGCCGACCCGTTCGAGGCCGAGGACCTCATCACCTTCGGCACCATGACGACCGTCGTCGCCCAGTTCCTCGCGGACTGCGTGCGCGGCCGGCTCAACATCATGGTCTCGGGCGGCACCGGCGCCGGTAAGACCACCACGCTCAACGTGCTCTCGTCGTTCATCCCCGACGAGGAGCGCATCATCACCATCGAGGACGCCGCCGAGCTCCAGCTGCACCAGGAGCACGTCGTCCGCCTCGAGTCGCGCCCGCCGAACATCGAGGGCCGCGGCGAGATCACGATCCGCGATCTCGTCCGCAACAGCCTGCGTATGCGGCCCGACCGCATCGTCGTCGGCGAGGTCCGCGACGCCGCCGCGCTCGACATGCTCCAGGCCATGAACACCGGTCACGACGGCTCCATCTGCACGGCCCACTCCAACGGGCCGCGCGACACCCTCGCCCGCGTCGAGACGATGGTGATGATGTCCGGCGCGGACCTGCCGCTGAAGGCGATCCGCGAGCAGATCTCGTCGGCGTTCGACCTCATCGTCCACCAGACGCGCTTCCGCGACGGCTCGCGCCGGATCACGCACGTCACCGAGGTCGTCGGGATGGAGCACGACGTCATCACGCTGCAGGACCTGTTCGTCTTCGACCACTCCGCCGGCTACGGCGAGAACGGCGAGGTCCTCGGCCACCTGCGCTCCACCGGCCTGCGCCCGAAGTTCCTCGAGAAGCTCGCTGCCGCCGGCGTCCACGTCGACCCGTCGATCTTCGCCTTCGAGCGGTTCGGGGCGTGACCGTGATCCTCCGTACCCGCTCCTCGGCGCCGAGGGGACGCCGCCGGGCCCTCGCCGCCCTCGGCGCGGTCTCGGCCGCGCTGGTGGCCGTGGTGCTCCCCGCGTCGCCGGCCTCGGCGGCGACCGGCACCATCAACGGCTACTCGATCAACGACGACGGCACGATGTCGGTGTCGTTCTCGGCCAACGACCTCCCGCAGGGCGTCACGCTCGACCCCGCGTCGGTGAAGGTGAAGCTCGCCGGCCAGGACGTCGCCGGTACGAGCGCCAAGCCCGCGAGCGGCTCCGACATCGAGCGCGTCTCGTTCCTCACGATCGACACCAGCGGCAGCATGCGCGGCGAGAAGATGGCGTCGGCCAAGGCCGCCGCCAACGCCTACGTCGGCCAGCTGCCGGCCGACGTCGCCGTCGGTCTCGTGTCGTTCAGCAACACGCCGGTGCTGCAGGTGCCGGCGACCACCGACCGCGCCAAGGTCAAGGCCGCGATCGACGCGCTCGAGCCCAAGGAGGCCACGGCGCTGCGCGACGCGATCCTGCTGTCGATCCAGAACCTCGGCACCACGGGAATCCGCAGCCAGCTCGTCCTCGCCGACGGCGGCGACGGCCGGTCGCAGACGACGCTCGAGGACACCGTCCAGCAGATCGCGGCAAGCGGCACGATCGTCGATGCCGTCAGCATCGGCGGCACGGCGGACGAGAAGGCGCAGCTCGACGCGCTCGTCAAGGCCGGCAACGGCGTCGTCGTCGACGCGAGCGGCACCGCCGAGATCGTCGACGCCTTCACCGCTGCGGCCGACGCCGAGAACAACGCCCTCGTCGTCACCGTCCCGCTCCCCGAGGGCGTCGACGGCTCGCAGCCCCTCGAGGTCAGCGCCACGGCGGGCACCGAGACGGTCGACGACTCCATCGTCGCCCTCATCCCCTCCGGCGCCGCCCCGACGCCGAACCCGACCGAGCAGTACGCGCCGCAGACCAGCGTCGTCGACGCCGGCATCTTCGGCAGGGGCTGGCTCCTGCCCCTCGCGATCGGCGGCCTCGCCGTCGGGCTGTTCGTGCTCCTCGCGGTCGCGTTCCTCGGCGGCGACGAGGACAACCGCACGCAGGGCCGCGTCCGCCGCCGCCTGTCGCGCTACTCGCTCACGGCGCGCGAGCCCGAGCCGCAGGTGCAGACCTCCGGCGCGCTCGGCCAGGGCGCCGTCGCGCGCTCCGCCGTCGAGCTCGCGGGCCGCGTCACGCAGCAGCGCGACATCGACAACGTGCTGGGCACGCGCCTCGAGGCTGCCGGCGTCCCGCTGAAGCCGCCGGAGTGGCTGCTCATCCACATCGGCGCCACGATCGGCGTGGGCCTGCTGTTCATGCTGCTCTCCAACTTCGGCTGGGTAGCCACGCTGCTCGGCCTGCTCATCGGCTTCCTGATCCCGTTCTTCTACCTGCGGATCAAGGAGGACCGCCGCAAGTCGGCGTTCCAGCAGCAGCTGCCCGACACGCTGCAGCTGCTCGCGGGCTCGCTCGCGGCCGGCTACTCGCTGCCTCAGGCGGTGGACACGGTCACCCGCGAGTCCGCCGGCCCCATGGCCGTCGAGCTCAACAAGGCGATCGTCGAGGCCCGCCTCGGCGTGCCGATGGAGGACGCGCTCGAGACCATCGCGCGCCGGATGAACTCGGTCGACTTCGCGTGGGTGGTCATGGCCATCCGCATCCAGCGCGAGGTCGGCGGCAACCTCTCCGAGGTGCTCAACAGCGTCGCCGCGACGATGCGCGAGCGCGAGCGGCTCCGCCGCCAGGTGGAGGTGCTCTCCGCGGAGGGCCGGCTCTCCGCGGTGATCCTCGGCCTGCTGCCGATCCTGTTCATCGTGTACCTCACGATCGCGCGACCGGAGTACCTGTCCACGCTGATCACGACGCCGCTCGGCCTCGTCATGTGCGTGGTGGGCCTGGTGCTGCTGATCGCCGGCGTGTTCTGGCTCCGCAAGGTCGTCAAGGTGGAGGTCTGACATGGGGTCCCTGGTCCTGTGGATCGGCCTCGCCGCGATCTTCCTCGGCATCGCCGGCGTCATCGTCTCGATGATCAGCGGCTCGTCCGCCGACGGCGGCGTGCAGCGCTCGCTGGCGGCGGTCGAGGCCATCAACGCCGCGCCCGACAGCATGCGGCGCGATCTCGACAAGCCGTTCAACGAGCGCGTCACCCGGCCGTTCTTCGACCGTCTGACGCGCATGGGCCGTCGCTTCACGGCGACCGACCAGAGCGACCGGCTGCGCCACAAGCTCGACCTCGCGGGCAACCCGGTGGGCTGGACGCCCGACCGTGTGCTGGCCTGGAAGATGCTCGGCCTGCTCGTCGGCGTCGCGGTCGGCGTCCTGGTGCCGCTGCTGCTCGGCAGCGTCCTCTGGGCGATCATCCTCGGCTTCGGCCTGGCGATCCTGGGCTTCTTCCTGCCCAACATCGTGCTCTACCAGATGGGCTACAACCGCTCCGAGCAGATCCTGCGCGAGCTGCCCGACGCGCTCGACCTGCTGGTCATCTCGGTGGAGGCGGGTCTCGGCTTCGACGCCGCGCTGTCGCAGGTCGCGCGCAACACCACCGGCCCGCTCGCCGACGAGTTCTTCCGCGTGCTCCAGGAGATGCAGCTGGGCACGTCGCGCTCCGACGCCATGCGCGCGCTCGGCGAGCGCACCGACGTCGCCGAGCTCAAGGGCTTCGTCAGCTCGATGGTGCAGGCCGACGCGTTCGGTATCCCGATCGCCAACGTGCTGCGCGTCCAGGCCCGCGAGATGCGCATCCGCCGCTCGCAGCGTGCGGAGGAGGCGGCCCAGAAGGTCCCGGTGAAGATCCTCTTCCCGCTGATCTTCTGCATCCTGCCGGTGCTCTTCATCGCGATCCTGGGCCCCGCGGTCATCCAGATCGTCAACGCGTTCTCCAACGTCTAGGCCGCATCAGGCACGAGGAAGGGGCGGGACCGTCGCGGTCCCGCCCCTTCCTGCGTCGACGGCCCTACGAGGTGTAGAGGCGGGCGTCGACGAGCTGCTCGCGCACGAGCTCGCCCGCGCGCTCGTAGCGCGCCTGCTCGAAGCGCTTGCGGAACTCCATGTCGACGCGCGCGAGGCCGCCGCGGTTCTTCTCGATCGAGAGCACGACGAAGTGGTGGTAGCGGTCGGCGTTGGCCGCGCCGTACACGAGGTGGTGGCGGGCGACGACGTCGTACTTCTCGTTGAGCACCAGGACGCAGTCGGCCTCGTAGGCCAACGCGGAGGCGCCGCGCAGGTTCTGCGTGCGCAGACGCGTGCCGTCGGCGATGCCGGCGGCGTCGCTGGCGGAGATCGCCAGCACCGGCAGCGCACCGGTGAGCGCGAGGTCCTTCAGCGCGCCGGCCACCACGGCCATCCGCCGCTCCTCGTCCTGCCCCGCCTCCGGCGCGGCGACCTTCTGCACGTAGTCGACGACGACGAGCGGCTGGCTGCCGTCGGCCGCCGTCACCTCGCGCGCGGACGTCGTGATGTCGTCGACCGTGGTGTCGACGGTCGCCCGCAGGATGTGGAAGCGGTCGAGGTCGAGGGACACCGACGCGATGGCCTCCGCGCCGCCGGGGGTCGAGGACAGGCGCTCGGCCAGCGAGCCGGACTCGCCCTCCCCCTCCAGCGCGGCGCGCACGCCCTTGAGCGGCACGCCGTCCTGGCCCGCGAGCTCGCCGGCCTCGGCGGCCACGACGCGCTCGAGCAGGCTCACGGAGTCGTGCTCGTAGGAGACGTACAGGACCGGGTGCCCCTTGGCCGCGACCTGGCGGGCGATCTGCAGCGCCATCGTCGTCTTGCCCAGTCCCTGCGGGCCGCCGAGCAGCGTGAGCTCGCCCGGCCGCAGCCCGCCCGAGAGGTAGGTGTCGAGCGGCACGAACCCGGTGGGCCAGGGCTTGTGGGTCGCCGCGTGGCCGAGGCGCAGGCGCTGGTCGGTCTCGGCGAGGACGTCGGAGAGCCGGTCGAGGCGGCCGCCGGTGAAGGTGGGGTCGGTCATGGCGCCATGCTGGCAGAACGCCCACGCGGGCGCGGGGACGCCGCTCTGGTCCGCCCGATCGGGTCGGGGCCGCCGCCACGCGGACACGGGGCCCGCAGCGGCACCCGGTGCCGGCACCGGCCACGGGGATGTGCCACCGTCATCCTGATGAGCGCCGTCACCTCCGACCCGGGCACCCGCTGGGTCTACGAGCCGCCCGAGCCGATCCTCGTGGTCGTGCGCGTGGGCGTCCTCGTGCTGTGCGGCGTCTCGGCGTTCCTCGACCTTCAGCCCGAGGGTGCGGCGGCGTTCCCGTCGACCCAGCTGGCCCTGCTCGCCTTCGTGGCGCTGCTGGCCAGCGTGCCCCTCCCCTGGGCCGCAGCGCGCCGCTGGCGCCCGCTCGTGGAGGCAGGTGCCGCGGCCGCCATCATCGGCCTCGGCCCCACCCTCGCCGTCTCGCTGATGCCCTACCTCGTGGTGCCGCCGCTCGCCGCCGGCCTGCTGCTCGGCATCGTCTCGGCGCTCGGCGCGGCGCTGCTGCAGTTCGCCGGGATCGTCGGGCTGCGCGCGGCCGTCAGCGGCGTGCCGGCGGGCACCGACGCCCGCGACGTCATCACCTGGACCGGCCTGGGCCTCGCCACCGGTCTCGTGGGCGCCTGGGTGCGGCGGGTGACCGTCCGCCAGCGCGAGGCCACCGCCACGTACGTCACGGCCCACCAGCTGCTCACCCGACTGCGCGACGTCGCCCGCGCCCTGCCCAGCGGCCTCGACGAGGTGGCGCTGGCCCAGCAGGTGCTCGACGACATCGCCAAGGTCGTCGACTTCGACCGGGCCGCGCTCTACGGCTCGGCCGGCAGCGGCGTGCTCATGCCGCTGGCCTACGTCGGCGCCGACCACATCGAGTGGGACCCCGACATCGACGAGGGCATCTGGAGCAAGGTCTGGGCCACCGGCCGGCCGGTGCAGCAGAGCGGCACCTTCAGCGACCCGTCCCTCGGCCACTCGGCGGTGCTCGCGCTGCGGCTGGGCGACCGACGGGTCGGGCTCGTCGGCCTCGAGCGTGACGGCGGCCCGTGGGGCCGGCGCGAGGTAGCCAAGGCGCAGGAGCTCGTCGACTCGGCCGCCCTGCGCATCGACACCGGCCAGCTGTTCAGCGAGGTGCGCGCGCTCGCGACCGTCGAGGAGCGCCGCCGCCTCGCCCGCGAGATCCACGACGGCGTGGCCCAGGAGGTCGCCGCGCTCGGGTTCGTCGTCGACGACCTGCGGGCGCGCTCGAACGACCCCGAGGTGCGCGAGGACCTGGAGGGGCTGCGGGGCGAGCTCACCCGCATCGTGAGCGAGCTGCGGCTGTCGATCTTCGACCTGCGCAGCGACGTGCAGCCCGCCGCCGGCCTCGGCGCGGCGCTCACCAGCTACGTGCGCAGCGTCGGCACCGGGTCGAGCCTCACCGTGCACCTCGTGCTCGACGAGTCGCCCTACCGGCTCCCGATCGAGGCCGAGACCGAGCTGCTGCGCGTGGCCCAGGAGGCCATCACCAACGCCCGCCGGCACGCGCACGCCAACAACCTGTGGGTGACCTGCCGCGTCGACCCGCCGCGGGCCTTCCTGCGCGTCGCCGACGACGGACGCGGCCTCGGTACGGCGCGCTCGGACTCCTTCGGCATGGAGATCATGCGCGAGCGCAGCGCGCGGCTCGGGGCGAGCCTCACGGTGCGCCAGCGCGTCGGCGGCGGCACCGTCGTCGAGGTGACGCTCGGAGCGGGCACACCGCGCCGTCCTGCGGCCGCCAACCCCCTCCCGGCGCGCGGCGACGCCTGACCGGCGCGCCCGCGTGGCATGATCGAGCCCGACTCAAGGGGGCTCGACGATGGGCATCAGCGTCCTGCTCGTGGACGACCACGAGCTGATCCGGCAGGGGCTGCGCCGGGCGTTCGAGCGCGACGGCGACTTCACGGTGGTCGGCGAGGCCGGCACGCTCGCCGACGCGCGGCGGCTCATCGCGCTCTCGCACCCCGACGTCGTGCTGCTCGACGTCCGCCTGCCCGACGGCAACGGGCTGCAGGCCTGCCGCGAGATCCGGGCCACCGACGACCAGCTCGGCATCGTCGTGCTCACGATGTACGCGGGCGACGACACCCTCTTCGAGGCCCTCGACGCCGGTGCGTCGGCGTTCGTGCCGAAGAACTCGCCGGTCGAGGACGTCGTCGCGGCCGCACGGCACGCCGCCAGCGCTCCGCGCGCGTTCACGGCCGCCGACCTCAACGAGGCGATGAAGCGCAAGCTCTCGCCGTCAGGCCCGCAGCTCTCGCCGCGCGAGACCGAGGTGCTCAACCTGCTCGCCGACGGCCTCGGCGTGGCCCAGATCAGCAAGAAGCTCTACATCAGCGAGTCCACCACCAAGACCCACATCTCCAAGCTCTACGACAAGCTCGGGGCGGGGAACCGCGCCCAGGCGCTCATGACCGCGCTGCGGCTCGGGCTGCTCAAGCGCGACGAGCCGGGCGTCTAGCCCGTCGCGCGGGGGCATCGGCACCCGATCGTGCGACCTGAGGCCGTTCCTTAGGCCGGTCGGGTGACTCTCCGTCATCGAATCGTCCGAACGTCTGAGGCCCGTCGGCCTTGACGACGGATCTTTCCGTCACGCTCCGCTGCCAGACTTCTCGTGTCGCCCCGACAGGACGGGGGGCACGCCTACTGGAGGGGCTTTCCCGATGATCACTCGCATTCGCACCGCGCTCCGTCACGACGAGGGCGCCTCCGCCGTCGAGTACGGCCTGCTCGTCGCCGCCATCGCGGCGCTCATCGTCGCCGTCGTCTTCCTGCTCGGCCAGCGGGTCAGCACGGTCTTCAAGTCGACCAACGACTGCATCTCGAGCAAGGGCTGCTGACGCAGCACGAGCACTGCTGCAGGGGTCGTCGGTCGCCCGACGGCCCCTGCGGCATGTCCGGGCCCGTCTCGCGGTCCGGGCGCGTGATGATGGCGTGCGGGACGACCGGGGCGGGAGGAGCACCGTGACGACGACGGGGGCCGAGCAGGCCGAGCAGGCCGGCGACGACCGGCCGGCTGCCGCTGCCTCGCGCCCGGTCCCGTGGCTGCTGCTCGCGGCCGTCACCGTCGTCATCGTCCCGCTGCAGACCGCGCTGCGGCCGCTGTCGGACATCGACCTGTACTGGCACATCCTCATCGGCCAGCAGATCCTCGGCGGGACGCCGGTGGCCGAGGCTGCGCGCGGCTGGAGCTACGCGCCGGTGCCCGACACCTGGGTGTCGACGCAGTGGCTGGCCGAGGTGCTCTTCGCCAAGCTCTACGAGCTCGGCGGCTTCGAGGCCCTCATCCTCTACCGCGCCGCGACCGCCCTCGCGGCCCTCGCCGTGCTGGCCGCCGTCACGCTGCGCGGGCGCCCCGCGCGCGCCGCCGTGTGGCCCTTCGCGCTCGGCTCCGTGGCGGTCGCGATGGCGTCGCAGGAGCGCAGCCAGCAGCTCACCTACATCCTCGCCCCGCTCGTCGGCTGGTGGGCGCTGCGGCTGTGGCGCGAGGGCCGCCTCCCCCGCTGGTGGGTGGTGCTGCCGCTCGTCGTCGTGTGGTCGAACTTCCACGGCGGCTGGCTGATCCTGCCGATGGCCCTCGTGATCGCGGCGGTCGCGCGCGCGATCGACCACGGGCTGCGCGACCGCGCCGCGTGGCTGTCGGTGGGCCTCGCCGCGCTCTGCTTCCCCGCCGCCTGCATCGCGCCCGCGGGGCTCGGCAACGCGTTCGCGTTCCTGCGCTTCTCGTCGGCGACCGTGTCGATCGCGGAGTGGAAGCACGTCATCGTCTGGGACTGGCAGGGCATCTCGCTCACGTTGACGGCGCTGATCGTCGTCGTGGCCTGGGCGCGCGGCCGCGCGCGGCCGACGTGGGGCGAGGTCGTCCTCGTCCTGGCGCTGCTCGCCTTCGGCTACCAGGCCTGGCGCTCGATCGCGCCGGCCGTGCTCATGCTGGCACCCGTCGTCGCCGGCATCCTCGCGCGTGCGCTGGACGAGCCCGACCCGCGCACCGACCAAGGGCCGCAGCCGATGCACCGCGTGCTGGTCGGCGCCTGGATCGCGTCGATCGTCCTCGTGCCGGTCGTGGCGCTCACGTCGCCTCAGACCACGCAGCCCGGTATCCCGGTCGAGCTCATCTCCACGCTCGCCGACGCGCCCGGCCCGCTCAAGGTCCTCAACACCTACAACCTCTCCGGCCCGATCCTCTGGTACGGCGGCGGGCCCGGGCACCTCGTGCTCGGCGTCGACGGCCGGGCCGACATGTACGGCGCCGAGTGGATCCAGCGCTTCACCGAGGACCTGCCGACCGTGCAGCCGGGATGGGAGGACCTGCTCGCCGAGATCTCCCCCGACGTCGCCGTCCTGTCCACCACCGAGCCGCTCTCGCAGGTGCTCGTGGAGCAGAAGGGCTGGGTCGAGGTCGCCCGCGACGACGAGGCCGAGACCGTCCTGCTGCGGGCGCCGACCACGCCGGCCTGGACCGACGAGGGCTGATCAGGCCTGCGGCGCGAGGCCCGGCACGGGCGGCAGACCGTGCTGCTCGGCCCAGCCGCGCGCGTACGCGATGCGCTCAGGCGACGTCGGATGCGTCCCGAACCACCAGTGCAGCAGCGGCACCGGCCGCAGCGGCGCGAGGTTGGTGAGCGCCAGCGCGCGATGCATGGCGGCGACGGTCGCGGGGTCGCGCGCGAGCTCGAGCCCGTAGACGTCGGCGCGGCGCTCGATGCGGCGCGACACCGCGTTCTGGACCGGCGCGGTCAGCAGGCCGAGCCAGGCGCCGCCCGCGATCAGCAGGCCGACGGCCGCGGGGTCGGCAGGGCCCGCGATCCCGGTCGCGTCGAGAAGGGGCTGCCAGCTCAGCGCCAGCGCGGCGGCGAGCACCCCGGCTGCGGCTCCGAGTGCGCCGAGCACGGTGCCCACCGGCACATCGCGGTGCACCACGTGGCCGAGCTCGTGCGCGAGCACCGCGGCGGTCTCGTCGTCGGCACCGCGGGCGACGAGCGTGTCGTGCACGACGATGCGGCGGGTCGGGCCCAGCCCCGACACGTACGCGTTGAGCGCCGTCGTACGCCGCGACGCGTCGGCCACGAGGACGTCGCGCACGCCGACGCCCGACTCGTCCGCGAGCGCGAGCAGCCGCGTGCGCAGCGGGCCGTCGGCCATCGGCTCGAACCGGGCGAACAGCGGCTCGACGAGCACCGGCACCACGAACGACATGAGCACGACGAGACCTGCGGCGGCCGCGGCGACCAGCCACCACCACGACCCGGGCAGCAGCCGTACGGCCGCGACCCAGCCGACCATCGCCGCACTGGTGAGCACCCAGCCGAGCAGCACAGCGACGGCGACGTCGCGCCACCACCGCGCCCACGTGCCGGCAGCCAGACCGACTGCGAGCGAGCGGCGGCGGACGACGACGGCGCCGGGCAGCGTGACGACCCGGCCCACGACCAGGACGAGCGTGACCACGGCGACGACCTGCAGCCACCAGGGGGCGTCGACCGACGCCGCGGCACCTACCGCGCCCGACAGCAGCAGCGTAGTCGGCACCAGCACCCCGAGGGCGATGCCGGCCAGGCCCCACGGGCGCACCTGACGGCGGAACGCGCGCTCGCGCTGCTGCTCGTCGGGGGCGAAGTCGAGGTCGACGTCGTCCTGGCCCACCGAGGCCCACCTCACCGGTGGCACCCAGCGAGCGGTCAGGGCCAGGAGCACGACGACGAGGCCCACGAGCAGCGCGGCCACGAGGGGCCACGGCACGGCGTCGGTCGTCATGGGGCGATCGTGCCGGGCGCCTGGCCGGCGAGCGAGCCGGCGCGCTCGCGCCAGCGGGCGACGAGCCCGTCGAGGCCCTCGCCGGTGACCGCGCGCAGGGCAACGTCCACGTCGTCGCCGTCGAGCGTCCGCCGCAGCACCTCGCGGGCCGAACCGGGGCCCGCGCCGTCGATGAGGTCGGCGGCGAGGTGGGCCCCGGCGTAGGCCGCGCGCATCCCGCCGCCGGAGAAGCTGCCGTCCGACGGCAGACCGCGCGTTACGCCGTCGCGCGCCACGGCCTCGGCGAGGTCGCGGGCCCACACCTCGGGACCGGCATCGACCGCCAGCCAGCCCGCCTGCTCGGCCACGCCCTCCGAGAGCCAGAGCGGGATCCCGCTGCGGCCCGGCGTGCCCGACGCCGCGTGGAGCAGCTCGTGGCGCAGCAGCACCTGCCGCTCCTCGGGGGTCAGACCCTCCAGCACCGAGCGCGCCACCCACACCCGCTTGCCGGTCACCGTCACGGCGCCGACGCCGTCGAGCGACGCGGCGTCGCGCCCCAGGCCGCGCGCGACGTCGTCGGTGCCGGGGACGACGACGAGCACCGGGCTGCCGGGATCGGCGCTGGGCCACAGACCGGCCACCGCTCGCTGAGCCCTGGCTGCCTCGCCCGCGAGCGCCTGCGCCTGCTCGGGAGAGCCGCCGACCGCGACGACGAGGACGCCGGCCGCCGGCTCTGACCGCAGATCGCCCAGCTCCCACAGCGCCGAGCCGGAGCCGTCGGTGGTCTCGGACGCCACGAGCCAGCGGGCACCGTCGGAGCGCAGGCCGAGCCGTACCGGCACCGTGACGGGTCCGGCGTCGGCCTCGAGCCGGTAGGTCAGCGCGGCGCGCACAGCCACGAGACCGTCGCGCGACCCCACGACGACAGGGTCGGCGTAGGACCACTGCGCCAGCGGCAGCGACGTCGCCGCGGTGCGCACCGGGCTGACGGCTCCGACGACCTCGGTGGCGGCGACGGCGCCCGACGACCCCGACAGGACCGCCGCTGCCCGTGACTCGAGCAGGGCAGTCAGCTGCGGGGCGCTCGGCGGCGGCGGCTCGGGCACGTCGATCGTGCCCAGGGGGGCGGGCGGGGACGCGGTGCACCCGGCCAGCCCGGTCGTCGTCAGCCCGAGCACCAGGGCCGTGACGAGCACGAGGCCGCGCCCGCTGGTGCGGGCGCGGCCTCGTGAGGAGCTCGTGCGGATCGTCAGGCCACGCGGCCGGCGCCGGAGTAGCGCTCGCCGTACCAGGGGCCCCAGGCGGCGATGAGCTCGACGCCGTCGCGGGGGTTGGAGGCGCTGACCATCATGCCGCCGCCGACGTACATCGAGACGTGGTGCGCGCCGCGGCCGAAGTAGAAGACGAGGTCGCCGGGGCGCAGCTCGCTGCGGCTGACGCGGCGGGTGACGTCCCACTGCGCGTACGACAGGTGCGGCAGCGAGACGCCGGCCTGGCGCCACGCAGCCATCGTGAGGCCGGAGCAGTCGAACGCGTTCGGGCCCGACGCCGCGGCGACGTAGCGGTCGCCGACCTGCGCGAGGGCGTAGGCCACCGCGATGCGCGCGCGTCCCGAGGCCTGGTTGGAGACCCCGCCGCCGTTGCCGCCGCCGGAGTTGCCGTTGTCGTTGTCGTTGCCGTTGTCGTTGTCGGAGCGGTCGCGGCTGGCCTCGTTGGCGGCCGCGGCGCGGGCCGCGGCAGCAGCGGAGGCCTGGCGCTGGCGGGCCTGCAGGGCCTCGAGGCGCTTGCGCTCCTCGGCCTTGAGGCCGGCGAGGATCTTCTGGGCCTGCGCGAGCTTCGAGCTCACGAGGTCCTTGCTCTTCTTGGCGTCGGCGGCCGCCGCCTTGGCCTGCGACTCCTGCTGAGCGAGCTCGGCCTGCAGCTGCGCCAGGCGCAGACGGGCGTTCTGGGTGCGGCGCAGCGACGTGCCCTGCGCGCGGGCCACCTGGTCGAGGGCCGCGCTCTGCTCGAGGAAGGCCTCGGGGTCGTCGGCGAGCAGCGCCTGCAGGCTCGGCTCGATACCGCCGGAGGCGTAGGCCGCGCGGGCCATCGCGTCCACCGCGCTCGCGACCTGGCCGTAGGCCTTCTCCGCGGCGGCGATGCGCTTCTTGAGCTTGGCGATCTTCGCCTCGATCGTGGTCTGGCGCAGGCGCGCCTCGTTCCACGCCTCGGCGGCGTTGGCCGCGTCGTTCTCGAGGGCGTCGACCTCGGCCTGGACCTGCTCGATCGTCTTCGTGGGCTCCGCCGAGGCCGGCGCGCTCGCGATCGTCAGGCCGCCGACGAGCAGGGCCGAGATGACGATGGGCGCGGCGATACGGCCGGCCCGGGTCGCGCGAACGCGGCCGAGCGCCGTGGTGCTGGTCGCCACGAAGGCGGCCTCCCTCTCTCCCTGACCGTCTACCGGGTGAGCTGACGGGCTCGGGCGGGAAGATCGCCCTACGACGACGCGCGGCCGGAGCCGTC